>Ga0123352_10001372_pt1 | contig 32155 bp, 13 predicted proteins | sample TergutLab28metaG_FD_89700 | JGI IMG/M metagenome (GOLD analysis project Ga0123352, IMG submission 89700) | Labiotermes labralis P1 segment gut microbial communities from Petit-Saut dam, French Guiana - Lab288 P1 | ecosystem: Host-associated > Arthropoda: Insects > Digestive system > Gut ...
CAGCCCACCTCATTCTTCTCGATTTTATCACCCACAAATATTGGGTGAGGAGTACAAATCATTTAGCTCCTCGTTATGCAATCTCCTCCATTCCCCCGTTACCTCTTCCCTCCTAGGTCCAAATATTTTCCTCAAAACCATGTTCTCAAATACCCTCAGCGTTGAAGGCCTGTTATAGATAATAATTTCTTGTTTATTAACTTCCAGAGAACAAAAGTGTTTCAGGATGTGTAACTTTTTTCCTTCTTTTTTAAATCAGGAATAAGTCTTGAAGTGTTTTTCAAATACGTCATATACTGTGAGTTCTGTATGCTTTTTGGAATAAGGTATATCCTACACTTCATATAAGAAGTAATTCTTTCAATAAGAAATAATTTTAATTTTTTTCTGACGCATTATTTTTATTTAATTTATAAAAACCGAATTTGGTTTTCTATATCACTTTTATTATAAATCAACTCCTGCTGTAATTCGTCAAATCCCGCTAGAAAGTTTCAAAGATGAAAAATGAAGAATGTTAAGACGTCCATTTACTATTCCCATTTTATGTTTTTGTTTTGGCAAATGAAGATCGAATTATATTTATGAAAGACAATGCCGCACATATATTATTGCTATTACTCCTCATTTATGCGGGTTTAAATCTCCGGGAATTTCCTGATTAGCGAAAGACGAGTGAATGATTTTTTATTTTGTTGTCGTTTACTATGATAACGATATTCAGTTTCTCGCAGTGTTTTTATCCTTTGCACTAAATATTTTGAGTATGATTTCCTTCTTCATCAATATACTTTGTCTACATTGATTGTAAACCTAATAAAAATAATTACATACCTTTTAAGTCCCAAATTTAGATTTAAGCATTCTGTGTTCCTGTTTATAAATTCTTAAATATGTACATTGTTAGCAGTCACGTTCTGACCAAATCTAGCTGTAGAGGAACCAACAACTTTATAGAATACATAACGTTTAACACAAACTACAACAAACCTATGCAAATACTGGAGGAAACAGGAAGAAGCATCGTTCGTGCAATCAGTACGGACTGCTTAAATAGATTAATATTTGCGTAGATCCTTCGGCTGAGCGTCTAATTAAGACTGCTGAGAACCGTGCGGCTCCAAATCGCCGCCAAGACCCCTTACGCTACAAAATCCTCTGTCTCCCCCCCCCCTCTCTCTCTCTCTTGCCTTGGCTGCATACCATCTCTGAAGGAACTGCAGAAGCAACTTGCTAATTAAGATGGATTTCAGGATTCGTAAAACTACCACACGCCTTCGTTTAATTTTGTTGGTTGCTTCTGCATAATCAGTGCCATCCACTAACCCCGACTTGTGCGCGGATTTTGCAGGATATGCGTTTTCGAAGCCACAAGATGCAAAAATTACGGCGTCGAGAGAACTTATTAAAAAATCTAATACATTCCATTAAGTCTTTAAAGCACAGTGGCTTCTTAAATGTACCACCTGCCATAAAACTTAAATGATTAGGTTCCTACGGAGATCGCACGTAGAAATAACGGGCTGGTCTTTGTGATGTAGACGAGGTGTGCTCCCTCTGAGATGGAAAATGAATCAGAATCTTATTTAGCCGAAACTTTGCTTAACCTATCCTGAAGCAAATAATGAAATGATCCCCACCTTATAAGACGCTACTGCATGCATGTCATGCAGCCCAACCCCGTCATTTGAATTTCATTGACTGAAACCTCTTATTTTGAGAAGCTTCAAAATATCTTAAAATTTTGCCATCCATAAGTAACCATAAAATTAAAATTCCGCCGTCCTCTACTCGAGCCACTGTTTCTCACCAACATGATAAATTTCACTTCCATGTTACTGCCATCAGAATTACTAGCAGACGACGCCAGGAAGCCTTCTAACAGTGAAGGTTATTCTTCACCCATCACTGTAAATAAGCCTCTCGAAGCCTTGAGTCTAGAAGGATGTTAAGACTCATCGACTGGAAAATAATTACGTTTCGGAAGATCTTGCTGCCTCCTTCTTCAGAACTGAACAGTCTAAAAGGTGCTTGGATCTTCTTGGAGAGATGCTCTCTGAATATGAAACCACCACAATCAACCACAACGTCGGAAAATACATGGTTATTCGAAATGATTGTCGGTGTTTTAACAACTTATCGTACACAAAACACTTGAGATAGGATTATATGTTTTTTTATTTAATAGAACAAATCTCCAAGTTTTTGTTAGATACCTTCAGGTCTCTATATTTGACCCTCTGTGATTCTAAAAACATCAACACGATAATCGATAATCACCGCTGACATTCTAGAAACAGTTTGGAATGAACTCGATTATCGTGTTGATGTTTGTAGAATCACAAAGGGTGCACATATAGAGCACCTGTAAGTTATGCAACAAAAACTTGAAGTATTGTTCTGTTAAATTAAAAAAAATCATACATACTCCTATCTCAAGTGTATTGTGTATGGCAAGTTGGTAAAACCATGACAATCATGTCGAATAACCATGTATTTAGCAGTCAATAATAATTTAATCTTTATCAGCACAGTTATGACAACATCAGTCTTACAAATTGTGGCACATTTATCCTACGATTTTTCCTTACTTTTGCGTTTGCTGCTATTTCTTACGTCTGTCTCTCTCTCTCTCCTTCGTCCTGCTTCACGCAGTTAATCATATCCTCCTTTTCTCTTCTCCTAAACGTCCAGAGGGGCTGCGGAGTACACTCAGCTTTTTTATTTGGTGATTTCCAGTAGTCTTCTTCCCGGGAGTAAAGCGGCCGGGGCTTAAAGCTGCTCACACAATTCAGCCTATAACCGACATTACGAATGGACGGAACTGTACCTCAGCTCTTCCTATGCGCCTTCATGGAATGAAAAAATATATTTAGCCAAATTCTTTTCCTTCTGTCAAGTGCGTCTTACATATTGGGAATGCAACGAATTGCCATGAATCATTTGATAAATCGCAAGGTAGTTGTTCTGCGTATCGTTCCACTATTTTGATACCTTCGTATTTTAGCACAGCAGTGTCGTCATTACTCGCTGTTTTCATGCTCTCTATCCTCTTTCTTCATTATTCATTTGTTACATCCTTTTTATTTATACAGTTCATCTTATATTGTTAGGGAATGAAACATAACGGGTTACAACTTAGTAGACATGTAGAAGAATGGAGGTGGAAAGATATGCAGTCACATATTTTTTTATTCAGAAAAGTATCATTAAATGAGCAGTAGTTTGGAAAACTTGGAATGAAATCAGAAAATGATATGTAAATGTGATAGAGGGTAGTACTGTTAAGATTCTAGTATAATTGTATCAACAGCGGATGGAGCATATTTGTGTACCTATTTATAACAAGACAGGGAATGTACGTAAAACTTAACATTGAAGCGCGTTCGTGCAACAAATGTTGCAGTGGTAAAGAAATAAGTGTTACATATTCCAAGTGTGTGTTTGTAGCCTTAGTTACCCAGCATTTAATCAGCATGTGCCGTAATGTCATCTGTGTACTGTCCGGCTTTGTAATATTTTTCCACTTCATCTCATAAACGGCAAGATAAAAAAAATTAACCTGAAGTGTGGGTTTTGATTTCCTCTGCAGTTTTGTCTGAAACATTTCTCGTTCTAAGAAGAATTAAAAAGAGGTATGATCATAAATATGCATTGGTGTTAACGTGCAGTACTCATTATTCTTGTCAGATTTCAGTGAGACATGAAGTTTCTCGACAGATTTTGGAAAAATAATCAAACATCAGATTTCATGAAAATCCATTCAGTGGGACCCGAGTTGTTCCATGTCGGAAAGTCGGACAGACAGACAGACATGACGAAGCTAATAGTCGCTTTCCGCAATTTTTTTAAATGCACCTAAAAAGGGCGATTAAAGGGACTGTATCATTTATCGAAGTATGCCACCGTTATCATCCATAGAAAAATTCTGTTGATTTGATTTTAATGAAGAACAAATTCTATACGTGAAAGATGTGTGAATGCCGATGCAGTAGAACCACTGCTGTTGATATTTCTGCATTCGCCTGATACATCAGGAAAACTGAAAGTGTTAACAGGGCAGTAGTTAGCCATATATAGGCTCCAAGAAATCCCGTGATTCGGTTAGGAGAGAGGTTTTGTCAAATATTTTCATTCAGTATGATATATCATGTAATCAGTTATGTTAATAAAATGTGTTTAAATAAATCTTACAGTATAGTTTGAAGGGGCAGAAAAGAAGTTGTCTGAAACTTTTCATCTCGACACAGGTTTTTTTTTGGTTTCCCTGTGTCTATAAGCAAATGCTGAGACGGTTCCCAAGATTCCAAGTTGCCACTATGTACATACAATTGCATACAATGAAGAAAAACAAAGAAGTCTTTTGTTCGCTGAGAACTAAGTTTTTCTAGAAATAAATGATTCAAAGAACTAAATATTTCACATTTTTAAATCTGCTGAGCGGAATGCAGGACAAAATCCGCATAATAATATAGGGAATAAATTCTTTGAAGTATTAGTAAATACCAAGGAACTGGAAACAACAGTGTGTAATAAAAATGATGCGAAAGAAGAAATAAGAAACCAAATTTGGAGAATGCCTGCTTACATTTGGGGATGAACATAGGTTAAGGTTTGTCAGGAAGAATTTCCTGCAGTAGACATTTGTACGTAAGTGGGAGTCTGTAACAGGAGCCTGGAGAAAATTGCATGTTGAGGAGCTTTATGGTTTGCACACCCCTTCAAATATTATTGGAATGGTCAGATCATGGGAGGTGAGATGGACGGGGTTGTGACAAGCATAGGGAAAAGAGACAAGAACCGCAAGGTTTTCTGGTGGTGAAATTTGGTAGATAGAAGCCACTTGGAAGACCTTGAAGCAGAAGGGGGGCATAATATTGAAAGTGATCTTAATGACATGGAATTGGAGGTAATCGGCTGAAATAATTTGTCTCGGGATGGGGACAAATGAACAGGCTATTGTACATTCAGGTTCCGCAAGCATGAAGAATGATTTGACGAGCTGATAAACTGTTAGCTTCACGGAAGGAATGTGCTACATGAAATTAGTAAAGTAGACTAATGAATGTTTTTAAAGTGTTTTAACCAAATAAGGTTTTACAATATTTTAAAGACAAGGTGCATGCGTTGGTATTTTAAATGAATGTACAGTAAAGTAGTTAGTTTGTTTGTTTGTCGGTTTTGGGTGGTTAGTTAGATAATTAGTTAGTGGGATAATTAGTTAGCGAGTTGGTTAGTTGAAGGAAGCTGAAATAGCGGTAATGCTTCTGATTTTTAATCAGAAAATATCCCATTTGAATTCCGGTGGGGACATACAGAGTATCCTGATTAAGGGTTTTTGTGGTCTTCTTTCATTCTTCGAGGTAATATTGGGTTATTATCTTGCAATAAACCATGACTACTTTCTTCCAGCTTCTTCAAAGTCACCGAATGCAGTCATCCTCACATACGACTCGACACTGAGTAGTCGCAGCAGTTGATACAGCATTGTTAAAGGAAATACGGTGTATGCTTACCGATCCATTACGCCAGAAAATTTCTTCACTAATTAATTGTCTTTCATAGCGGAACTTTTTATCCTTTTTGAGAACTTCACACTTCACATTTGTTGCGAAACTTACAGATTGATACACGATAACAGACCTACGACAGTACTGACAAACTAACGAACGGCAGACAGACTGTACCCGAATGTGGTGTCAAAAATGTGTCGCTCTGTTTCTGTCTGCAGGTTCATTAGATGCTGGTTTTGTGTTCGCACTGAATTAAAATAAAGAAAGAGGCGAATCATGTAAACAGAACACTTTACTTGTTCCGTGGCACGATCGCAGCCAAATATTTCTATAAAAAATATCGCCCTCTATCCGATTGTAACCCTACGGATAAACGTCAATGGCGCCCTATAAGTTGCAAACGGCCGGTGCAAATTTAATAAAGAGGCGAAACTTGACAGTGAGAGTTTTCTCTAAAAGTAGGACAGCTCTTGTTTTGCTAACCTTTCCCGATATTTTCACATTGCAAGATGAGTAGTGATATTTTTGTGAGGGGCTGGAGGAAACGTGATTAATTATGTTAACCGACTAGAAAACTATTTTCTTGGAGCAGTTTCTTCTTCAGAATCTAATAAATCGTAGACATTCAACAAGTTTCTGATGGAACCCGAAGTCTTATCACCCGTTCACTAGAGTTCGTTATTTATCCGATCCAGAACCCTCCCCCCTCCAATCCTATTTCTTTAAGATCTGTAATATTATGCTTTCGCTTTCTGCTGTCTGCTAAGCTATTCCTTGAGGATTTCTTAACCACGTTCCCTATTCCGGCCAATAAGAAGTCCAATTTTCCTTAATTATTTATCAACGATTTTACTACGTCTTTGTTTTCGTTAGCCAGGTCTCTTTCCAGAGAAATTTGGTGTTTCAAAACTTACCATAGATTTCACTTTGTCTAGGACTTGTTTCAATTATAACGTGTTTTATTCCTACTTGAATAATACGCGCCGGACCAAAAGTCTAGTCAGATTTTATTAGACTGTCTAAAGTTATCATTAAGAGGGACAAGTGGTGAGCACTTGTGAAAGCGGTAATAAACCTTCGGGTTCCATAAAACATGGGGAATTTCTTGACTAGCTAAGAACCGGTTAGCTTCTCAAGAACTCTGTTCCATGGAGTGAGTAAGTAAGTAAGTAAAATTGTAATCACTGCGAAATTTGTCTACCGCCCGTCATCGACTCTTGAAACTCCCCGACATGTGGCATACGACGCAACTTTGGCAGAGTGTGGAGGGGGGGGGGGGTGGCAGATTTGGGCCGGCGCTTTTCGGTCAAACAAGGGAAGAAAAGCAAAACACCCTCTATCTGGCAGTATCTACCCCGGGCCTGGTAATCACAGAAGATTTTCTATCAAATATTGTTATTAGAAATGACTGAACACATAATTAATCAGAGATTCTACCAGTCGACCTACAGCTTACTACTACTAGATACGTCCTTACGGTACGCATACCTGGAAAGTGAAAACGATGTCTTAAGTCTATAACTGGTCGTCATGACAAAGCTGTCACATATGCCTATAAAAGGTTGGTACAACTAAAGGGTGTAGGATCCCACGTGGTACTTATTGCTCTTAGAAGGAAATTTTTGTTTGCCCAGGTGGTGGTCCCAGAAGAGTTGTAGCTGCCTAGACTGCAGGTCTCCGTAAGTGATTAGTAACACTTTAGGTGAGACCCTAGACCCACCTTTAGTGGGGGAAGCGGAGCACCCCCCTTTTATACTGTGCCTTAGACCTTGACTTACAACGTAGAAACGGTACGAAGAACCTTAGTTTTGTAACCTCAAATTTTTAGAGCTTAATCATGGTGTCGGCTTGGTCGTCTTGCTGCAGCCACTTTAAGCTGGTCAGTAACGTTTTGGGGGCCTTTGATTAAGGATGTGAGTGACTTGCCAAATGTATTTTTGCAAGCACATGTGCGTACCAAGTAACATAACTAGTGGCTTGTAACCAACGTACTATAAACTCTGTTATTTTTATGATTGGGTTGGCAAATTTCTGACTTCCACGTCTTCGTAAGTTTGCGTGTTACTAACGTACCAGGGTGCAAAATTAACAGCGCGAAGACTCTTGATTTGTGGCACTTTCAGATTTAAAATATGAACTGTAGGAGGGGATCTCGAGATATAATATATACAACACTGGTCTGAGCTGGTCAGTCCCTTCAAATACGACTTGGACCTTAAATATGGAGGCATGTATAACGTCGCCTGCAAGATTATATTGGACAAGCTGGTAGCTCTATCATGATCAGGTTCAAGCAAACCCACCATCTTATCCATTAGCGTCAACAGAAAGAGTCGGTTGCTTTGGAATTAAACACTGACCGCGGCCATCGGATAATGCTCAATAATACTAATAGTTTGGCCAGAAAATCCAAATTCATGAACGGCCTTTTCAGGGAGATAGTATCGATGGAACTATACTCAAAGAACGTGAACGGCGAGGACCGACAATGCCTGAGTAGACTGTGGAAATCTCTAATACATTTCGTAATTGAAGAAGGCAGTTGGATTCTCCAACAGCATAACAGACGTGCCGTCGTGACCAAAAAAGGAAAGTCACTCGTCGAAGTGTTAATCACGTCAAATGAAGCATAACAACAGGCAGAAAACGGACAATAGTTACAGTCAGCATGCTTCCCACATACACCGTTGGTGAAGCACAGAAAATTAGGATTCTTGAAGCATTACCTCTTACTGCCTCAGAACAGTCTTATCCCTTATTTCCGCCATCCGTAGCTGTGATTGGCCACAGTGCCGCATATCTTCCTGTATAGCCGACAAAACTGTTACTCCGTATTACTTCAGCATTCGTCCAAACCTAGTAACCCTGAAGTTGTAGTTACTGTGTTACTTCGAAACACCAGACCATTTAACCACGACAATTTTCGAGATTATAAAAGAAAACTTTTCTGAATTTACCAAACGTTTTATAGTTGTCATAATAAGTAACGTAACCACTGATTTTCTGTTTACCTTGGTTACCAGAATTATAAATGTTCCTCAGTTCCCATGGCCACCATGGTTACATATGTTACCAATATGCATTGGTTGCTGTTGTTTTGGAACGCGCTTAAGAGTTGTGTTTCCTACGCTAGCTGTCTCATGAATCATCAAGTATCTCCGTCGTAAAATCAAAAAACATGCATTGCCAAACAGCTTTTCAACGTCCTTCTGCCCACATATTCCCAGCAAATACAGATTAATGATTTTTGCTTTTGTTTGGTGTGTGCACGCATGCAAATGGGCGAATAAATAAACGGAAATGGTCGCGCAGATTGACTTCAGAATCTGAGAAGTCCTGTAGAAGCTACAATAGGCGTTCGACTAGTACTGTTATTGTTGTTGAGAAGGTATTGCTAGTTTCGTCCCGAGGGACAATGTTTTGCATCTGCACTTCTGCCTCTCCATCCGTTTATGAATATAAATGCCCTGCAACTTTCTATATCCTCTGGTTATTGATGTCATAAAGGCTATTCCTATTCCATCTTCTCCTGCGCAGGAACTTCAAAATGCCCATTTCTCAGTAAGATAACCATATAAGAATGTATTTCGACGTTTCTGAAAGAGGTTGGTTTAATATCATTCTCCAACTCCTTGTGTGTCAGTTACGTAGAGCCTTCAAAAAGTAAACCTGAGTCCCATATAAAATGTACTCTCTAAGTTTTTTTTTTTTGAATAAACTAAGAAAGGAAGAAATGCACAAAGTCAGAGATTGTATTCCAAAACGTAACCTCTTAAATCTTGCAAACTTTTATTCTAAAACTTATTGGTCACGTTTCTATTTCGCATTTCCATTTATGAAGCGCTTTGGGAAACTGACTTCGAATTTAATTGTGATAAATAATGACTACTAAATCTGCGCAGTCGATGAGTTTTCATAACATTCGAAAATATAGTATTTAGTTTAAGTTGCTTGAGACTCGGTTTATTTATTTTTAAGTACGCTAACACATCATATGTTGAGGCAAAAAGTAAAATATTTAGTATTTAATTCGCCTCTAATTTGGGAATAAGTAAATTGTACGTTTTCTGTGTCAGTGAACAAAAGAGAGTCTTACCTGCAAATTAGTTATATTACGCATAAATATCGAAAACTATAATAACATTAAGGTGACATAATTATAGATGACAGAGACAGCACAGTCTAAGGCGTGGGTTTACGGCCGCTTGCATGCTGGGATTGCGGGTTCGAATCCCGCAGGGAGCTTGGATATTTTCATCCTGTGGATGTTGTGTGTTTTACGGTAGAGGGTTCTGCGACGGGAATATCTGTCGTCCAGAGATAGCCCACCGAGTGTGGTGTTCGTGAGTGTGAACGAGGAACTTAGTATAACAAGTCAAGAGCTGTCGAACCGTGAGAAAAATAAAAACTTTTAAATAATACAGATGAGTACCTTCACGTAAAAGTTACATGTTAAGTTCTTCGCACAAAACATAATAACTTTTCAAACAAACCAAGCCCAAATTTAGGTCAAACGATATCATGTTTTTACACTTTTCTCAAAATGAGAAATATCATTTTCCAATACTTTAGAATTAAATTTTCTCACATTTCTGCTCGCACCCACTACTGTTTACGTTACTTTGATAGCCATTTCTTTCTAACAATGAATGAAATGTTCAATATTTTTCAAATTCTGTGAATAGATTGAAGCTATATGTAAAGTATGTAAGCACTTCACGTTTACCTGTGTGAGATACAGCTCACATTGATAATGCCCATAGCAAAGTTTTGAAAAAAGTATTTGGAACTAAACAAAATGCAGTAACACAAACTCGAAAAGCGCTAATGTTTGATCTTTCTAATATCTACTTTTGACCAAAGTATGATTGTGATTAAACAAAAAAGAACGGGATAAGCTGGACAGTCGGCACGAGTGGTGTTTATGTGAAGGGCAAATTGGGTTTATGTCGAAAATCACAAGTTAAGAAACGGCTTGGCAGATTGATAAGCAATTGGAATAATCCTGTTACAAGGGTTTGCTGTCCGCTGTGGCCCACGACAAGCGAACTTAAAATTTGTTGACAGCACTGATACACGCCACTGACCAAAATTTACATTCACACATCAGATACTTCTATGCCATCCTTTACTGCTATTGAGGTTAACTACCCAAATTTTAATTCTTTAAGCTGTCATTTGTCCCTAGCTGGAAATGACGCCGATCATCAACGAACTATTCTACATTGCTGCAACCTCCTTAGTTGTCAGTCTATTTCTACGGGAGGTTCGGCAATATTTCATACATAAATCTGGCTGGGAGTGTGTCTAGGTAAGGCTCTAATCTATGGCAGAATCGGAACACTTTTAGAATAGCTGAATTTACTGTAAGCTTAAGATATATAAATTTACATACCTAAACCTGTTGGAAAAGAGTTCCTGCTAATTCGTCTTTCCAATACAACTATCTGCTCTTTGTGTACTAACGCAGACATTTAATGCTGACTACTGTTGGTAAATCTCACGGAATCTGCCATGCATTAATTTCATTATAAGCAAAAGTACAAAAACTTTTCTCAGTCTCAGAGATTTAGCAGGATATTTTGGCCTCAGGCCAAAACCAGTGGAAAATTTGATATAAGGGAACGGTTCGCCGCTTGTAGTTCATAGTCTCTAACCTCGTAGTTGACTCCAAAGGTGTTACCAGAATCATCCTAAATGAACGGAGCCAAGAGTCATAACCTCCCCTTATGTCAGAAATTTGGAATTTCTTCCGCCTTTGCTGTGGCTTTTATCAGAGAGTTGAATCCTCAGGAATGCTTACAAATTATCTCACTGCCACATTCTTGTATTATTAGAGAAGGGAAGACAATATTTTTGTTGTTCTTGGGAACACGTCCTATATGGAAAAGTGGGGTGGTTTAGTTGCCTCAAGATAGGTTAGAGTGCCGGACATTTTTACATATTGTGATGAAAGTTCTATTTTCTTGCAAAACAAATAATTACTGCAACACACGAGTAGCCCGGAACTTTTAAATGCCCAAAAAGAACCTCTATTACGTAGTTAAATAGCATTTTGTATCTCCTGTTACGCAATAGCTTAGCTAAACCGAATTTATTCTGGTGGAGCATTCTTCCTTCAGCCTGCAGCCTGAAAACGGACACAGCAAGTTGTTCTGAGACCTTTTCAGTCCTGTACCAGACTGCACAACGTTCACACCAGAAGAAGGGGAATTTGCACATTTAGTCGACTCCATGTAATAAATTTCCTTAATAATTCTTCAATATGTTCTACATTTTTTAAGAGATTTATTGCACAGAGAGTATTAAAAGTGTGTACAAGGATAAATTACAAAATTGTTCCTGTAAACAATTAGAATAAGCATTTACACTATAAAACAAGTGGAACTGAATAATGTGTATATATAAATATATGTGCAAAAACGGCAGTGAAAAATTATGAACAAAAAAACACTGCGACTTCCGGTAAGCTAATTAAAGCAGTAAATGCTTCTTACGTTTATGTTTATAAGGTTCTAAACTTTCGCCCTGCTATAAAGCCACGTTGTTACTGTGATGGGTCTCTTTCTTTTAAACTTGCCTCACGACTCATAAACTGTAAGTTTTCTTACTTATTTGAAGTAACTTTTCACCACGTGAACTGTTTCCTTTCTTTTTTGCCACCTAGACGTAAAAAACGACACAACATTAGCACATCTTCTAAATATTTCAGTGGTCACTGCTTCGAGAGCTCAACAAGTGACTGGTAACACGTACTTAAACATTTCTAGATTTTTCTTGCTCCTTCCAGGTGAATGCTGGGAGAATATTTTCACAGATTGCTCTCCGTCTGTTTCATTCTCAGCCCCACATAACATATTTAGTCACGGATAACTTACAAGTACTCTACATTCCTTGAACTTCAGGGCATAGGGAGTGTAAATTAACGAAGTACTGGTTACATTTTGACCGGACAGAAAGATGGAGTAACAGAATTGCACAAAACTTCATATGCAATAGCTTTTGAGTTTGCAGGTTTCACAAAATATGATGTGAAAAATTAAATCCAGGCGGTTGAGAGGGGTGGAATAAATCAAGCCTCTTGAAGGGATATGAAAAAATCATACAAATTATGTTTATTAAACCTGAAAGGATAAACTCACTTTTATTTCTCGGTGTAGTTGAGAGGATAATATTAAAATTGGCTGTAAGTTATGAGGACACGGTAGGTGTCAGCTGCTTCATAATAATGCTTCTCAACCTGTATTGAACTGGCGGATTTCACACAAGTTAGGAAAGAATGTGGACAGCGGAGGGACGTCTTATTGTCTTACTGTGACGTTTCGAATATATTTGCATAGGTAGTTCAGAACTGCGGCCCAACAGAGTAACATTATGAAGCTTGCTGGAGTGCTGGAACAGACAGGTACATTGTATTTGTGCAAGGAGCAATGACTGCAAATCCGATTCTCCTTACCGAGAAATTAGTAACGTAGTTGGGATCATCCATAAGTTATTCAGTAAATGCATACGTGTTATGCATATGAATTATATGAATCAAGTAGTGTGCAGTGAGTTAGGTGAAACAGCCGTTTTCTTTGATGAATTTAGTAAAGATGACATGATATCTAAAAATACGCTATCTGCCTACTTGAGCGTGATGCGTGATATGTAGCCTATTAGATCGATCTCGGTGACCGTACGGTCTAGGCAGTGGTTCCCAACCACAGGTCGCGACACAAAACAAGTTCGCCTAGGATCTGACGTAGGGTCGCAAGAAGGTTTTATGGAGAAATCGATAATTACGAATAAGAATCAAAATTTCTATCTCTAAATTCAAGCACAGTATTCCATAAAACGTAATTATTAAAACAGTGTTTACTCATTTTAAATATTTTATACAAGTTACTTAAAGTTTTGTTTGTTTTATGTTTTGTGTATTTAATACTGTCCTAAAAAAAATACTGCATATGGCAAGTAACGTTCAAAACCTTGCATTTTTTTAATAAGTGGATCTTTACGTAAAGCAGTCACATTACAGGCCCAAAGGGTTCCAGGATATTGTTATTTGTATTCCGGATAAACCTGGTTCGAATCTTAGCCCTTAATGACCGGTTTCTTGATTTTTCTTAGTCCCTACAAGCCAACTCCAATACAAACTTAGTGCCTCGATACAGACTCGTTCTTGGGTCTTTTCAAGTCCAACTAAAACAATAATATTCTTTTATGTTTTGACACTAAATATTTCAAATATTGTTACAGCTTCGTGAAATAACCACAAGTCATGAATCGTCTTTTCTCTTTCGACATATAACCTATGCAGAAGCATCTCGTCTGCTCTGAAAATGGAGGCGGGATTCTTCTGTGAGGCCGGATAATTTCCACCAGATTATACGGCTTCATAGACAAGAAGATAGAATTCTTCATAGCTAGAGTTTCGGTAACGCCAAATCTCACATATCTCGCACCTTTAGACGCTTATGTGGTTTTAGAAAAGCATCTTGTTAAGAGTAGCACTACAGTACGATGTTTGTAGCACAAGTTAAAAGAAGTGCACGTTTCATGAATTCTGAAAACACCTGAATTAAACACGAAAGACTTTTTGTCTTTTTTTGCTGATTGTATTTGAAATTTTTACTATAATTTTAAAAGAGTAGGAAGTGAAAGAATTCAGTCCATAATACAGACATTCATAGTAGCAGTTGCACTGTTCGCTTGCTACTAAGTTAACCATTTTCATTTCCCTCTTTTTTATGTAGAATTTTCTAGAAACATGTAAATGTTAATAGATAGGGGTTATAGAGATGAGAGATAGCAAAAGCAACTTACAGAATGGGTTCTTTGACATTCTATCTCGCGGTTTTCCGCAGCGCTTATCTAGAGTGCCCCAGTGTTCTTTTACTCAACGGAGAAAGATCAGGTTAAAAAGAGGTGCTTTGCTCGTATATCCAGTGTCGGCTTCTGCCAGAATAAAGGCAACTCTGTCTTGTTGCTTTGTATCATCACAAGCTTTGACTCCCTGATTTGCAAGCACATTTCTGCTCCCGCAGGGTCGCCCGCCCTGCCCTGTGTCTTTAATAATCCTGCACGATGCAGATTTCCGTCATCTATCTAACTGGCTTTTGGGTACACACAACACCAGTACGAAGGGCACGGAAATGACAAGGAAGACTCTTCGTTCTAGTAAGAAGTATGTTAAGTTTAGTGTGATGTCCACTGAACCAGGTAAGAAGAAACGAATCTTGTATTCCTTCTTACTTTCGTGGTTATTGCTGTATATATAATCCTATAATTTAGCATACTAAGAATACGGCAAGACCCGTAATTACAAGGCTAATTCGTTCCAAAGTTTTCCGCATAGACTGAAAATGGTGTAAGTGGAACAGTGTTTCAGTGCCATTAGTTTTTGGCATATATTTTCATTTTAATGGGTCATTAAACTTAAAGAGTAGCGCGAAGTTATGAAAACTGTATGAAAAGCCATTTAAATGCAAAAACAAAACAAACAGAAACATATATAAATATAGCAGAATACACCATAACATGACATACTACATTGCTGTACTATAAAATATAAACCCTGAATATCCGGTACTGGTGGCCGTGCAATACGGAGTGCCAAAAATGTTAAGCTAATAAAATGTATCCTTTCATCTACGGATTCGTGTAACTCAAACCCGTCTAAAGAGAGGACTTAAAGTTATCAATCCGCGATAAAACGCAAGAAGCACTGTCTTTCTAACGTAGATCTCTAAACAATAAATTATATTAAAATTGGCCTATCATTTTACATCTTCAAGAGCATTGCTTTGTCGGAATGTTCCCAGGTTTCGCCGGCTTATTCTGCTTTAAGTTTAGGCCTCATATTAAGATGAAGAACATTATGAAATTAAACTACTTACATATTACACAAATTACCTCACAGAGAACAATGTTGTTTCCGTACAGACAACAACTTGTTAATGATTCAGGGGAAATAGTGCTGTTTTTTGTAAGAACCGTATGGAACACGTAAATAAACTCTGTAGAAAACATTCAGAGCTTTAGCTTTAAGCCTGTAGGTACCCTTAAAAACAACTAAACTTTAATTTTGATGCGTGTTGGACCGTGCATCATTGTGATAACTGAAGAATAAAAACTAACTAGATCCTACTTATTATTTTATTGTACTTCTTATAGGCTCCACATGTTTCGGGCATTACTATGCCCATCATCAGAAGCTCGCGACCATGATGTTGATTACCACATTGGTCGTTTCGTTCTTGGTTTGCTGTAGGTTGGAGGTTAGGTGCAGTTAGGCTGGAGCCCGGACACTACTCCAGCCTAACTGCAACTAACCTCCAACCTACACCAAACTAAGAACGAAACGACCAATGTGGTAATCAACATTATAGTCGCGAGCTCCTGATGATTGGTATAGTAGTGCCCGAAACATGTTGAGCCTATAAGAAGTACAATAGAAAAATAAGTGGCATCTAATTGGTTTTTATTCTTCTGTTAAACTTTAAATGTTTAAAACTACATCTGTACTTGCTTTCTTCCCCGTAGATATCAGAGACGTTACTGGCTAGAGTGTGTCTCAGTGCATATTATCTACACACAATATAAAAATCAATCACGCTGTAAAATTTTGGTGTTCGGGTTAAGGTCCTGTTTCTTCTAGTTGTGCGATTCGATCCTTGCTGTGTTAAATTGCCCTTATAAGCTCTTTTCTCTTTTTCACAGTACGTAGGATCTACACTCACCCAGCTTAAAACTTCCGTAACATCCTCATAGTAAATTTCGTTTCATATCGTGCTAAAGCTCATATAATATTATGACATAGTAATAAACTTGTCTTTTATATTAATTTAAAAAAACATGTAAGGTGAAACATATCTCAAAGAAGAAGATAATTTTCTACTGAGATGATATATCGTGTTGTATGATGTACATCAATCGACGTTTCATGTAACTCTTTTGAACATTGACGTAGGAGGGAGCAGATTGTTCTGATATGTCGCTACATATTACCAGAATACACAGAGACACATCCAAGAAGATATGATCAGGATTACTTCCAAAAACCCCCAACTGTCACAGAAACTCGTGAATCTTTACTGCAGAATGTACACGTAGACATATGTCCGTGATGCCTGTTGAAAGACACACTCCAGACGCATTTGTGCTGTAGAAATCCATTATAGTATTTGAAAGCGGCAGTTTTTTCGGTCGATTGTTGCTGTGTGCATGAAACAATTGAAGGTTCACTTCTGCCTAAGGTTAGGGGAACCAAGACTGACGGAGTAGGGTTATATCTACGCAATTTATAGTCCGTATATATATATTGTAGACGTTTTTCCATCCGACATCAACAAACACTGAACTGACACTGATGTGCTATTGGCTGAGATTAGGAGTAGTACCAATAAGCGCGAATCACGCCTAGTTCGTGCAGCAGAAAAATATATATATATTCTATTGGGATATTTGTTGTACTGGAGTGCGCTTCAACAGTACAGCTATAAGAAAAACAAACAGTTTCTAATGTCCGTCGAACACAACAATGTATATTTCTATTTAACCCTTTAAACAAGAAGTTAAATCCCATCTGCCATCTGCTGGCATTATTAGAAGCTCACCATATCCTCCACGCCAGTAGGGTAAGTGTTAATGTGACAACATGTTTGACCGAAATATGTTGTCATATTACATTAAAATATGCATTGTTGTGTTTGACTGAAAATAAAATTACTCTATTTTTTAGTTCCAAAACACAACGGGATATCCTCTGTAAAATTAGTAAACCTATTTTATGTTTATGGTTCCGTGCATCGCTGATCTATATTAATAATTGTCGAACCATCTGCAACACAAAGCAGTCTATGTATTATTCTGCAAGTTCACTCTACATGTTTCAAGTGTCAAACACACCAACATCAGGAGTACACAAAACTGTAATTACAGCCTTCCGTACTGCTCATAATGTTTGCGCAGCGCCCCAGAGTTTCTTGGCGACGTTGGAGGGTAGCTACCAATTTGTAGTGCCAACGGGAGGTTGTTCTTCCTACCGGTGTCACTGTTTCTAGTGCCCTAGTTTGAAATGGCTAGATTTTACTGACGTCTTTCTAAATGTCACTGGGGTGTAAGTAGAGTGCGTATTAGCACTGGTTATAATATTAAATACGTCGATAGAGTCTGCCACTAGTCAGAAGGTTTCTGACATGCACAAGGTTTAGTAGTTAGGAACCCGGGACGAATAAAACGATCACTTAATTCGTTCCACACAAGATCAACCACAAATAAGAAAAAAACTTGTATTCTATTCTAACTAATAAATGCACTTATAACAATTAATAATATTCTAACTGTATATGCACTATAATAAAAAGTAAAATAACTCTCTTGCCCATTTTTATAATTTAAAGTCAAATACTCGAATTTAGAAATTTTGCTAAAGTTACCAAATTTGTTCCAATGTCTCGCTCTACTCGGATAAACTAAATTTCATAAGTTAAACTCAGTCAGCACGGCTTACCTTGGATTATCAGAAGACAGCACAGCATCTCAAATGTAATATAGCCACTTTTTTACAAAATACTGTTCCCACAAATTAACGTCGTAGATAAGTTACATTCGGTGAAAATTCAAGCTCCCTCCAGCGTGGCCAAGCTAGCTTGGCCACGCTGGAGGGAGGCAGCTGCACAAAAAATATGACCAGCACCAGAGGCTATAGTTACAGTTTCGTGTAATCCTGATGATGGGTGTGGTTGACACCAGAAACATGTAGAGTGAACTTGCAGAATAATAAATAGACTGCTTCGTGTTGCATCTCTTTGGACAATTTAATTTAGTACAACTTTGTCGCAGGACATAGTGTTTGAAATTGTTGGTTAGTTGTGTTCAATGTCATTCATAATTTCGAAATTTTTTCCATCATTTCCCTTTTTACGAAGACCAAGGAGATAAAAAAGAAACGTTTTGAACTATATTTTGCTATTACGCGTACATAGGCTTGAACAGTGGTTTCCCATGGGATTATGAAGTAATGTCCACCTCTTGGATACTTTAATATGTACGTCGTGACATGCGACTTATTTTCCTCTCTTGGTATCTGCATATTTTTATGTTCAAGCTCATCCTTATTTCTACTTGTTTGGTCTTCTAGCTAGAAATTTTCCTTCACACATCCGCGAAGAATAATACTAAGACACATCAAACCCAGCGAGAAAGTTACCAATAATGTGATACCAGAATTTACTGAATCTCTGGCATCTGATCGCTGTATAATGCCAGACAGGTTACTTGTTACTGATATTTCCTTTCTTATGTTCTATTGCTTGATATCCTTTCTTGACCTTTTCAGCTTTAATATTTTATTGGCTAGCTGCCTGAGTTCTTTTACAGTCAGACTGCCTCCTTTTTGGGTTGGTATAGAACTGTGTGATAAATCATTCCGAAAAGGGCAGATTGAAAGTAACAAACGCGTATTCGTTTCTTTTGTCTGACTTGTTCTTCAACATTTTTATTGATTTAAACCAATAACTCTTGTGCATCTAAGATGAGTCAGGATACGCTTGCAACTACACACACACTCTTCAAAACAGCGCACAAACAAGCACGTCTGCTTATTTACTTCCTTACTTACTCCATGGAGCAGAGTCGTTCTTCAGAAGTTAATCGTTTCTCAGCTTTTCAAGAAATTCCACTCATTTTGTGGAGCCCGAAGGCTTATTACCGCACTTACAAGTTCCCGCCACCTTTACCTGTCGTGAGCCAGCTCGATCCAGTCCATGCCCACCACATCCCATTTTCTGAATATCCATCTTAATATTATTCTCCCAAATATTCCTGGGTCTTCCAAGTGGTCTCTTTTCCTCAGATTTCCCTATCAAAACCTTGTATACACCTCTCCCCTCTCTCCCCTCCCCCAATACATGCTACATGCCCCATCCATTTCTTTATTCTCGATTTGATCACCCGAACAATGTTGAGTGAAGAGTACAAATCATTGAGCACCTCAGTTTGCAGTTTTCTCCACTCCCCTGTTATCTCGTCCCTCTTACATCCATACATTCTCCTCAGCACCCTATTCTCAAACACTTCCTCCCTCAATGTGAGCAACCAAGTTTCACATCCATACAAAACAACAGGCAAAATAGTAGTTCTATATGTCTTAATCGTTATATTCTTGGATAGCAAACTGGAAGACAAAAATTCTGCATCGAATGTGTAGACGTCCATGTCAAACAAGCATTTGTCTTACATGCACATCTACACATACATTAAATTGAAAACCACAATTTCTACTCAGTTTAATACTATTGTGTTGGTTTGTGTCCTTTGCGTTACTGTTAAGAAGTCAATAAAATAAGTGAACATTAGAGCAGTGCATAATCTTATGTTCCTGTGTACGTCTCGGAAACTATGCAATCGATTACCTTGAGACTTGTCTGGACAATTACATGAACAGTTTTATAAATCTAGTGTAACTGGGTCCACGTGGCTGCGGTTTATTATGCAATATAGGCCTACGTACAATTTACTCTTTGTGCTTCACATGAAACTGAATTGCAAGCTACAAATTACTTGCTTTTATTAAAACGACTCGTCATACAAAGCAGTGATACAATTATTAGCCTAACATTGTTTGTTCATTTGCTTATCAGGCAAAACGACTGCTAGCCCTCAGTTACGGACTGCCCGAAGCCATCCATACACATTAGAATGACGACCCAAAAGTAGTGGTCACGTATCGAATCCTTGCCGTCCGTCATAAAACTCGCAGTAGAGGTCCAGTTCAAGAAACCTTCACTTAGAGACGGAAGGTCATTGCTCCAGAGATATTTAGGTTTCGAATACCCCGTGAGCAACCAACAAAGGAAATAAGAGTTAATTTGAATAATTCCTAAAATATATATGGGAAACACTAAGTACTCAGTGCAAGAATAATCTCGTGACTCAAGCAAATTTTGAATCCAAATTAACAAGAGAAATTTCCATACTGACCAACGAAAATTCAACGCTCTCATTAAAGTAAACCAAGAAGGGCGTTCCGATATTAGAAGGAAGAGTCCGATTTCGTAAGTCAGGTGTTTACTATAGTGAGTTTCCATATAGGAACTTGCGTACAGTTCATCTTTAATAGACAAGAAAACAGGTATAACTGAGGTGTGCTAGTGATCGGATCAATAGGCAGACAGTTATAGTGATTCAGCAGGTACACCATCTGATTCCTAAAACTGTTAACCGGACTCCATAACCAAAGGAGTGTGGAAATAAAATAAAAATTCAGATGTAACCAACAAAAAACTTGATCACATTCGATGAATCTCACTAGAATCCCGAAGAAGTCTCACATATCATACTGAGCTAGACAGAAAACGTACACAGCGGTGAGCGTGTTCAAAGTACACGTAATGTTACGTAGTATTGTTATGACTGTTAAATGGCGGGTGCTGTAGTAAATGTTAATATGAAAGCAGGAAGAAGACAAGAAATAAGAATATGAAGATTAGTATGAAATTAAAAATTGACGCGACAGATTTTGAAGAAGGGATGCGAATGTAACTGGCTCAAGGCCTTTGAAGTTGCGTTATTTAACGACGTCATCAGTATGTGAAGATGACGTAGTGTCAGAGTGAGATGTATGAGTATGGAGCGATAATAGAGATAGGAGAAAACTGAAGTAGGCCTACTCGGATAAAATCCTACCTTTTGCACCACAAATCCCACGCAGAATGGCCGTGGATCGAACAAAATTTTCCACGGTGGGAGGCCGGCAAAGGGTCGTATCGAATGGAAAATTATTTAAACGTCATTGTTGGACCCTATGTTTCAATCACCAGAACTTCAACCCATTATTTACCCTGTACTTACCTATCGGTAGTCTTATCTATTGATGTTGGTTGTGTGCTATACATTTTTCAATTAACGAAAGCAACTTAAATAATAAGGCACAACTTTCGGACTGACATTTCTGTTTCAACATCTGGGTGTTCCGAATTCAATTATCGGCTCAGAAAGCGGAAATTCCACGAAACGTTTAGTCGTCATACTCAAATCTTCGCAGTCAATAAAAAAGAATCTTTGAAGATTAGGTTGTTGAAATAGAACTGAATTCTTTCTTCTGCCTCCTTTCCAATGTATTATTCACAATTATCTGTTCTTTTTTATGTGCAATATATTCAGCTGAAGAAGCATTGTTACATAAATTAAGCAACAAACAGACAACCACATTCAGTACAATTCATGTGTCCAGTACTGTCAAACTCTTCTACGTACAATGACCAATATAAATCACGGGCTTCCATGGTGCCAGATGTCAGCTTTGTTCTGATCCTTTGATCTGTTTTGTTTCTCTGTAGTTTTGCCTGTATGTTTGTCTTTGTATTCTTGTCTATCGATTATGTGTCCCAACCAGTTCCTGGTCCATGACAACGTAGACTGTGTTCGTGTGTCGACTACGCACTACTTGTAATAATAGGCAATTCATCAAGTGAAGAGTAGGAACTCGTGTTCCCAAGATACGTCACCCCGCCGTCAGACAGAAAGCCATAGGATTTAGGATTTGTGTGTGGTATATATCTGACTTGCCTTTCTTATGGGCTTGTCAAGAGCAGCACGCGCGGGAGTTTGTTACGAAATAATGAACGGATGAAATCAGTTAACAGAGCTAAAAGGCGGATCTTAAAAAGCGGAGGAACCTCTGGACCAGGAATAATATAATTTTGGGCAGTGAAAGAAGAGCGAATTGATTTTCCGCTCATTGAAAGCGAAGAGCTGCATTTTAAGTAATGACTTTCTCTTCTAGCCGGCTGTTGTGATGTCTTGTTACTGTAGAGCGTTTATGGCAACATGTCCATATACAGGGTGTCCCAGGAGGAATGTGCCAGACCTCGGAAGAGTGTTCCTTATGTTAAAGTACACCGATATAACCCAAAACACCTATATCCAAAATTGAACGGTTACGGAGATAATGACCAGAGGAGTTTGAAACTTTGACAGCTGTTACACACTTATTGATTACCAAATACATATTAAAATTGGCAGGAATATGTGGTTTCTATAATGTTAATATTTGTACTTAACATGTAATTAACGTATGAGTGACATAAAGCCATTAAACTGAACTACATAAACACTCGCATTAACACCGTGGTCGTTCTTAGGTCTCCAAGCATTTTACATGGCGCTTCCAACTCCCGTACAAACAACTAACAGTCACGCAGGCACGATTAACACTGCTTTCCACTCTCAAGGTTATCAACGCTGTCACGCGACGCATCAGCTGTGCAGGTTGCAGTATTTGGAACCGCAAGAAGCCCCCACTTTTCTCAGGCCATTATCTCCGTAAACGTTCAACTTTGGATAGAGGTGTTTTGGGTTATATCGGTATACCTTAACATAAGGAACACTCTCCCGAAGTCTGGAGCATTCATCCTGGGACACCCTGTATAAATAAAGTTACATAAATTTTTGTTAATTCTTGGTAAATTCTTAGAATATATTTCATGTTAATTCACAATTTTTCATTTAACAAGTTTTCTTAGAATAACTACGCAACATATCTCTAATCTCTGGTTACAGCAGGACAGTTGTTGACGGAAATTTATCACATACGAAACCTGCCTCCGCTATGTGACTTCTGTGACATCTGCGAGCTCAGACATCTAAAGGAATTATACTTATTATTAATTAAAATAATTATTTCCAGTTGCTTTACTATACACACTAGCCGGCATAACGTAATCGAAATAGTGACTAGGTAAGAGCTAGGCAATCCGGCGTTCGAATCCGGGCAGAGATAAGATTATCTTATCTTCTCCAAAACGCCTAAGACCGGATCTACAACTCAACTAGTCCGCAGTTCAGTGAGGACATGGGCTCCATTCCGAAAGCAAAATCAGTAAGCGCGTGAATTTGACCACTCACATCATTTTAGTGCCGACGTTATGAAAGAATGGAGCTATACTGGTACTCTAACTATACACCTCTTGGCGTAAAAGGGCCGGCCCTACCTTTTTATACGTAATCATATTACACATGCTAAATTTCGGGGCTTTTAACAGGGCTATTAAAATTATATAGGATATGTAACCTCGAATGAAATGCAGAATAATGTGTATTCGATTACGTTGGGACGGACATAGTGCTGGGTTTCGGAGTGCTGGGAGAGTGACGAAAACTACAAAAGGTAAGCACATCTGCAGAGTACCTTATTTAAAGCTAGTAGCTACTTGAGATTAGGGAGTTTTAGTGAATTACCACTTCACCAAATTGTTCACGTTCGTTGCCTTAGTTAATGAATTTTCCCTACAAATAGTATTGCTTATATTTTACAACTGCTATTAGTAACGTATTTCCTCACTTCTTCTAATATGCCTCTTGTATCAGGCCTATCGATTGATATTGCAAATCTTTCAGCACGATGATTCATTATAAAAAAATGTTAATACTGTGCAATTAAAGATTTTATGCTGATGGAATTAATGTGTGCCGGAATGTTAATTGCTACATAACCAACCTCAGCATGGAAATTCTTTTCAGTGTTGAAGATTCTATAGACTGATTCTTTAATTTTAGAAATCACGGGCTTAGGAATTGGGAATGATTGCAAGAAATGGAGAGATGAACGTACTGTTTATATGTAATGACAGTGCAACAGCTACTCTGATGTTGCGGAAATGTACAGCGTTCATGTATGAATATTTCTGAATGAATAAATTTGTATCTGCAACAAACAAAGTGTTGTATCCTCTTCCACCCACCAGTTACCAGTAAGGTTCTGCAGTAGATAGGACACTGGATATAATTGTCGAATCCCTGAGCTGGGACAATATCCGAAGACCTCAGCTCCTAATGTGTACTTGAGCCCAACATATTCTCCTTTAGCACTTGGAAGTGGACAATGATGAGGGTGATTTGCCGGAGGTTTTTATAACAACAGACGACTGATACCTCTAAAAAATATTACTCTCTCTCTCTCTCTCTCTTGTGTTGCTTAACTGAAAAGCCTCAAGTGGGTGTTGCTAATGTGAAAATGGATGTCAACATTCTGTTTAACACAGATCGTTACTCGCTGTGTCAATAGGAAAGTAAAACCAGCTACAAAGTTTACAGAAGAGCGTATTTGTTTTTACAATTACAATTTAAAAGCTACACAATTAATGGATACTTAACACAGTACTTAATACATGACCTATTGCAACACCTAATAAGGAGAACATCAAAGCCAGTGAGTTGTTCGAAAATGTAAAAAGACACTCGCAAAGGAAAGCGTACATTCTATCCAAAATCGACTGTGTTGCAGGTTTTAATTGTGTCACAGCGCAGTTCTTCAAACCTTCGGCAGTCCCCTAGAATTTTTGTAAGTGTACGCGGATCCGGTGGGCGGATAAAGAGGGTAATTGTTGGTCGATGAGGGTAATAAAATCTCTTTGAATCCTACACCAAACAAAGATCTCTTTGCGCAGCTTTTGTGTGTATTGGTAGAGCGATGAAGTGAATGGGGATAGAAATGCCTACAAAGTTGGAAGACCTAGGCTTAGATGGAAAGATAATATTAAAATGGATATTAATCAAGTAGATTGGGAAGGTGTTTTTGATTCATTTGGCTCAGAATAGGGACTGGTATAACATCGTAACTGGCCTTCGGGTTTGAGAAAGGACAAGGAATCTTTTAACTGGATGCTCTTCTCAATAAATCCTCAGCTCAATGGGGCTAGTATGTAAATCGGTGGATTAAGCAATGATTTACTAATTTTGATGTTTCATTCGTCGGTGCCATTCATTTTGTTTTATTTTCTTAGCTAAGTAGTTAGCTAGTTAGCTAGCTGTCGAGTAGTGTTCCTCCGTTTCACAATATTCCGTATTCGGAAGACTTACTGAATTGTGTACGTCTGCCGATATTAGGCCTCTTTCTTGATACTTTTTTGTTGTATCGTAAACAGAAGATATAATTTAAACATCTGGTAAAATATGCATGTAGCTTAATATTATTTAATACAGAGCTAATCAGTAAGTCTTCTTAGTGTGACACTGACGAGAGTGTAGATACGTCCAGATCTGGACTACAATTCATTGAGACCTCTGTAAACATTATTTCCAGTCAGCTTGAAAGTTTAATAATACTGCTCTATTGGTTAGAGATCATCGGTTACCCAATCCGCGAACGTTTGTAGACTTCGACGCTGACAAGACAAGAAAACTCATTTGCAGTGCAGATAAAATGTAGCAACTTCTGCGTTAAGAGTGTTATTGAAATTCTCGTGGATTGCACATATTTCGTCAGACAGTGTTATTCTTATTTCATAGTCTATAATGAAGCCTATAGTTGATCAGCAAAATTGCATTTGACTCATTTAGCCAATTCGCATTGAATAAATAAAATACAAATCTGAAATGATGAGCTTCAATTTCTTCACTTTTTCCTCCAAATATTCCTCCCTTCGACCTGTTAATTAATTTAAACACTTTTTTATCTCCATTAAAACTATGATACAATCAGGATAGTGCGGTTAGTGTAACAACTCGGCTACGGGCTGAAAGTGCGAGAAATTGTAGTTCGTATCTCGTTAGGGTAAAGAGGTTCCTCTCTTGTTTGGATCGTCCTCACGGGCTATGGTGTCGCCGGCATCGTAATTTGTGGGTATGGCGGCCGCTTTTTGGCAAGTGTAAGGTGGCTCGTGTGTGCAGCTGAGCAGTCATTTCTATCTAATATCTACATTAAGAATTATGGGAGTTTGACCTCCAATCTCTACTATGTAGACCTATTAATGCCGTGCAAAAGAACGGCCTTGTTTTATTAGAAACTTTGATAAAAGTGTGTGGTGAGTGTGTGTCTCATACTTGAAGTGTTAGTAGACTATATTGTGTTACTATACATTATAACTGCCTACATCATTGCTCGACGTAGTTTAATTTTAAACTTTTGGACTCTTAGCGCCAGTCATAGAATTCTCCGACTTATATGAAACCCGTAATTTTATGACTGTTTTCAGGCAAACCAATGACTTTCGCCGTTCTGAAGCTGAAGAATCCAAACTATATTTCACAATTTTAAACAATTTACTTTAATATGGAATTTAATATTATCCTATGATACTCAGCTAGGTCTACCAAATAAATTCTTACATTTAGGTTTTCTGATAAACGTTCTGAAAGTACACATTTGTGAGCTACATAACCCCTCCAGCTTATTTACCGTATTCAGGTAATTTTAATGATATTTGTCGAAGATTAAAAATTGTGAGGCACTTTTTACGGGATATTCTCTAGTTTCCTTTTACTCACTTCTACCTATGCCCAAATGTTAGGCTTCTTACGCTGTTCTTAGTTTCCTCAATGTATCTTAATTTTTTATTGCCCCCAATTTTTACAATCATATAAGGTAAAGTAAGAATTTTGGAGTCGGATATTTTGATGGTTACGTTTCTATACAGCAGGCAAGAAGGCAAAGAGTAAAAGAAATGACATAAAGCCTTTCAGCCACCAAAATTGATAACATCGCCGAGTTTTATATTGCAGCCGCTATGACATCCATTGCCAGATTCACAGAATTGTCAGATAAATTTGTATTAAAAAATTCAGTGACTTCAGTTACAATAAAATATAAAAGACAACATTTAAAGGAGAATTTAATTTTTATGTTTTGTTATGACACTTTTAATTGTGTATCTCCTTTGCAAAGAAGTAATAAATTAACAAGTAATTAGGACGTCAGGTCTGTCAGGTAGCACAATATATTTCCGAAATTATTTGAAGGATTGGTGTAGATTTTGGAATGAATGTCTACACTGAAACTTTTAGGAATGTTAAAAATATATTCATATGAGGCAAGTGTAACCGTAAATTACCTGGTAGGAGAAAAACCAAAAACTATAACAGTTATTTAAATTGTAGCACACCGAAGACTCAAACGTAAAGGAACGATACACGATCAATAACTGCGAAAATTTCGCAGTATTTTTACTTAGCAACGGAAACATATTTTGCCTAAATGTTTGAACTCGATTAATATTTCGACTTCGCATTCATATTTTTTTTTACAAGAATTCGCAATTTACATTGTCCCTTGATCACCATTACGGAAGAAAAATATACATTATAGAGCAGAACCTTTCACTATTTGTGGAGTCAGCGTGAGACAAAGATATTGTTTTCGTTTTCAGATGTTCACTTTTACATATTTTTCTCTCAATTACGTACACAATATAGCGCATTATGGCACGTTAAGGCCAGAACGAAGAGCGTGATGTGATGTTGTTTCAAACATATTTTTAAAATTTTAGTTCACCATTTTTTTTCGCCATTTTGCCTCTTGTGGCGAGTTAGCGAACGTGTTACCCACACCAGACACAATATACAGAACTTATATGTCTCAATTAATGATATACAATAATTTAAAATAAATCATGGTGAATATTTAACAAGATACAGGAACAAATATAAATGATAAATCATGACTATTGCTCCCGTGTTTTTTCTTCAATTATATAATCCGTCTTTACAGTGCATTACACCACAAGCTGTAAACACAGTCTAGTGCTCCTGAGGATAGGCGACATAATCGTCCGAAACATGTTGAGCTGATTGTAATTATCAATAAAATTTGTTATTTTTGCGTCTAGTTGGCTGTTTATATTACTGTCTAGGATATTTCATTTAAGCAACGAAAAGAAGTGCATGTTTTACGTACGTTGGTCTGTGAACAAAGACCAGATTATGGTGTCTCTTACGAACAGCTCTATTTTTAACATTTCTGTATGAAGTGGCCATAAACGTGTCTGTGGATTAGCGTTAAAAACTGTGTGGAATTACGAGTAAACATCCGGAGGTCTTCTGAGTACCTCAAAATATTCCATCTCTATGAAAGCAGTATGAACCACGTTCCAAACATCCGTGTTTGCAAACTGTGTTGCTGACGTTACTACACTGCACGATTGTTACGTCACGTTTACATACATCTGCTGGTGGCATATCAGGTTGCCTCTACGTAATTAACATCAAGAAGTGTTGCAAATTTTGTTCGAGTATTTTGATCTACATGTACTTCTATCTTTATTCTTTCGAAGGTTTAGTTTGCTCTTAGAAGAAGAAATAAAAAGAAGCACAGATCGAATAGTAATAAACATAAGAGAAGTGATTTTTTTTAATGTTTTGCTGACAGAGCACCTCCGTATAATCTTAGTAATTAACCAATTTGATGCACAAATTCTTGTTTTATAATAAGTTTATAATATTCCTCTACATATTTCGAGCACTATGTGCTCATCATCAGGAGGCCAAAATTGTATTATACAGCATCTGGTATCGTCACACTGAAACAAGTGTGTTTATCCATGGATAAACGTAACCTCTACGTGATATAACACGTTTATAGTAAGTAATATACAATAATTACATCCGAAAAATTCATACATAAATTTTACTATTATGTTCTCATATTTATAGAATTGTGTTTTAGTAATTTTAGACCACACACTTGTTTCAGTGTGATGATACCAGATGCTGTATAATAAAATTTTGACTTACTGAATTTGAGCATATAGTGCTCGAAACATGTAGAGGCATATAATTAATTTACTATAAAACAAAAATTTGTGCATTAAGTTGGTTAAATACTAAGACTAATAGAAGTTGTTGTTGTTGTTGTTGTTGTTGCTGTTGTTGTTTTTGTTGTTGTTGATAAATTGTATAACAGTGTTCCAGGCCGTAGCCTCGTTCGAAAGCACTAGGCGCAAGGAACTTTTCTCTTTTCAAGGATGTCAAGACCGACACTGTAACTCATTCAACTTTCCGTTAAATGGGTATTTGGGAGCCTATCCCTGGTGTAAAGTGTACGGAGCGATATGCTAACCGCTCACTTCCTCCTAATGCCGAGGCTGAGATTAAATTGAGTCATACTTCCACACTCCTACATACACATTCATGACGAACACAGGAAGAATTTTGTCGTTGTGGTAGTAGTTGTTGCTATCGTCGTCGTCGCCGTCATCTTTAGGCCTTACAGTATACACATTCCATGAATTCGTGACTTAAAATTGTCGCTTGCAGCCAGAGATGGGATTTGTCAAAATTTTACATTGATTACGCCCTCGGCATTCCAAAATCAGTTTATAAAGTTAACCATTTCAGATTCACAGAAGTGTTATTTGAAAGAATTATATTTCATTTTATAGGGATTCTAATGGGGAGATATTTTGGTGTGTGATACTTGTAATTTGACACAACGTTACCAACGTGTCGAAGGAAAACTACCTGTACGTCAGCGTTTCTTCCGATACGTTGATAGTTGTGTACCAGACTAAGCGACTGTATACCAAGAATGTTGCAGTGTCAAGCTCTATCCTCTCAGAATTTAAGGTTCATTTCTGTGAAATGTTATCCCCACAACACTTCTGGATTGTGAAAGTGACATTAATATAGTCCCTAAATTAGAATTTTCGATGACTTCTGTTTTGGTGGAGAGTCGACTGGTAGGATCGTCCCTCGTGATAAGTACATAAGAATCCGTCGGAATTTTAAATATATTTTAGGGACAAGATCATACAGAAGAATACACACACACACACACACAATAAACTATAAACCTAAATTTTCTTACATCATAAAGCAATGAGGCTAAAATACAAAATGAAACGTACTTTAATTGTGAAAAATTCATTGAGTTCTGACCAGTCTGTTCTTCCCAGTAAAACTTATGGGTTCAGGTTTGTGACGGACACTTTGTATTGAGTGTCCCCAGCTCACGTCACTGTGACGTTATTGCTGCGTGCGTGGGCCTCTGAACGTGTCCCACCTTTCTTCAGGACCTTTACGTGCTCCAAATTGAAAATCTGACGTTTCAATTTCCTGAGTTTTGGTCTCATCTTCAGACCAACCGGATGAGGTGGAGGAAAAGATACACACGCCTCCCCCTGCTCCCTTCTTACTCTTTCAACTACTGACATTTAATTCCAACTGGATCAAGCTTCGTTTACAACGAGCCAAAGTTTTCGCAAATAATCCTTCTTTCTTCCTTATAACAATCTAGCAAACTAATTATCATGAAACTGCAGGTAAAGATACAGAAATTACTAATTTACTGGGGCGGGAGGGGAACCTACCTTCTTTAGAAATTTGGCTGGATTAAGTTACGGTAGTTCATATCCATTTAGACGGATGTATTTTTAAATTTGCTGTAGCCTATAGCAGGGTTACAAATTATTATACGATTGGCCTGGGGTCTTGTTCGTTTAATCAAAAGACTACGCACACGCCGCAACCTCCCTGCTTAATAAACTTTCTTTTTCAGACATTTCATACGCCCTGTTTAAATTGTGCTGTCGCTACGAAACAGGCCGAGGAACTTTTCTACACAAGTGCCTAACGTCTACATTTCTTGTATAAATAACTGGTAATAATATATCATTTTCTAACACTTGCAGGGAGTTATGAGCAGGTCAACTTGATTATATTTAAAACTAAGATTATATATATATATATAAACACATTAAAAATAAATGTTATATGTATACATATATATATATATATACCATATTTGTTTTTTAATGTGTGACAATTTTGTATTGATAACTCAAGTCGTCTTATTACTACCGTCTCGCCAAATAACCATTAAAAATATACCAATTTAGGCCCATGTGAAAAGAAAGAATGTTTCGAAAATATTCATTTGTGATAGCAAAACATAACGAGGATTCCTATGACGAATATTCTGCTAGTGAAGGTGATGATAAGGCATTTAAAATTATAATAATGAAACTTAAGGAACAATATTGTTTGGTAGAGCTTTAGGCTACCTAAAGCATAATATTAAAGTGGATACAAATTTAAAAATATATAATATGTTTCTTAACACAGCTGATTCATTCACACATTCAATACAAAAATACATAATAAGAAGGGCACTCAATAGATAATGGCAATAAGCTAAAACCCATATATAGAAAAAGTTACATACGAGGAAAATGCGTGTCATTTTTCTACATAGTCTCCCCCTTTTTAATGCGCTTGTTCCAACTTTCAATAAAATTTGTGATTCCCCTGAAAAAAAAAATATTTTGGGTTGCGTGCGCAACCACAAATGCGCCGCATTTTTCGTTTCCTCTTTTCTCGAAAAATGAACCTTCCTAGTCGCATTTTTAGAGGTCCGAACATGTGGAAATAGTTAGGCGTTAATTGCGTACCGTACGGTCGATGTTCCAGTAGTTCCAGTTTCAAATCTCGGTTGGTATTAAGTGCCTTGTTAGCCGTTTGCAGATGGGCATTGTCGTGCTGCAGAATTACGTTTGGAGACAATGGTCCTGTTGCTTCGTGTACATACCGGCATCGATTCGTCGTTTAAGAGGCCACAGTAGCGTTCACTGTTCACGGTTTCACTTTGCGCCCGGTTGTGTTCAAGTATAGACCCTTCTGAATTCCCAAACAGCGTAAGCATGGTTTTACCTTCGATGGTTTTGCCTTGCACTTCGTTTCTGGAGACGGAAGGTACTCCCAGTACTTGCTTTGTTGTTTAATCTCAGGTTCAAAATGTTGAATCTACTATTTAATCCTGTTACTCTATGTTTTAAAAATGCCTCACCTTTCTTTTCATACCGTTCCAACAGCATGGTTCAACCCCCCCCCCCCCCCCCCCCCCTCTCTTCTCTTTTTCCCTTTATTTTCCTTTCTCTCTCCCTTCC
>Ga0123352_10001373_pt1 | contig 32135 bp, 18 predicted proteins | sample TergutLab28metaG_FD_89700 | JGI IMG/M metagenome (GOLD analysis project Ga0123352, IMG submission 89700) | Labiotermes labralis P1 segment gut microbial communities from Petit-Saut dam, French Guiana - Lab288 P1 | ecosystem: Host-associated > Arthropoda: Insects > Digestive system > Gut ...
AAATTTGGAAACTATACCAGGAAACCACTCAATAGATTCACTACAAAAGACAGCTATACTTGGAACATCACACATAATACGGAAAGTACTGCAATGTGAAGCTTGAAGCCTGAGTGGTGGGGATCACCGCTGGTTCAAGAAAAGTACCAGGAAGAAATGCCTGTGACAGGAGACATACATATTGTATAATAATAATAATAATAATAATAATAATAATTCTAAAGCAGGTGTTTCGGCATATTTTTTATTGTCTACGTCCCTGTATCTTCTGTTGAAAATAGAATTAAATTCTCATTTTTCGCTATATTAAAAATAACCGAATGGTCGTTTAGTGCTTCTGGAAGATTTTGACGCTACCCTTTGGATGTCGGTCTGTGTAGACAATCCGTACACTTTTGTATGTTTGGTACTTTTATCGTTTTTATATCTTTCGGGTACTTGAAGATGTAGCTAGCATTAATTACACTGTGTTTCACTAAAACAACTGGACTGAAGAAACTGGAATTCAAAGCCTTCGCTGTTCTGGGATATTACTCAGCGTAGGTTACCAACGTTTCAGGGTGGCTTATCGGTACCATCTTCAAGGGTCAAGCAGTCCACGACGAATTATTCTGTGACCACTCAACTGCACCAGTATGGAAGCCTGAAATCTCGCAAACTAAAGTTTAAAATTAGGAAAACTGTACCGGCATACTCCTCTGTTATGTGAGTCACGTTGTAATTGTGTTATACACCTGTTAGTATCCGAATTTTCAGACACGTGTTGCAGCACCGTGGTACCGAAACACAAACACACACACACGCACACACACACACACACACACACTCGCAAGGTGTGTATTCTGGTGTGAATATTCCCAAGTATGGTGGCATTCTGAGAAAATTTCTTATAGGCACCTTGTTGTGTAAATTATATTTTAAATTGGGCTCACTTGAAACAGGAATAGTGAATTTACAGAGACATTTCCAAATGAAAATTAGAATATAATACATCGGTTTTACATATGTATTTATGGTCTGTCATCTGCCCCCAATTTAACTTCTTTTATTACAACACAACTATATTATTGAAAGTTAGCAGTGAAATTTCAAAGGCGTACCACCTTGACTTGCAGCTGTGTATTATTTTTACATGTTGTGGTTAACTTATTAGGAAGCGCCGTGCATCTGCGTAAAATGCTGTTTGGACACCTTGTAGCAGACTAACTGTAAAGAAGTGTTAGTCCCAGCTGCAAGGGAAATAAGGCAGTAACGACAGTCTAAAAATTTAATTCATAATGAGGTAATCAGCGCAATAGCTGCGCCACATTTTCATCTATGGTCTGCCTGTTCCGCCGCATTTTTCCACATTATGTCAAACTGCACGACTATCAGAAAACCGTTATAGAACAGAAAATGTTTTTTTTAATTTTCTCCTCAAATTTTACCTTTAACATTCCTCATCCTAAGAAGAAATGAGCGAGTTATTATAAATGTAAGCAGATCTTCACGTAAATTGTCTTTATGTAAATTATCTTCACGTAAAGTATCTCCTGCACGAACAGTATATGCTTAAATATAATACACACGCACACGCACGCACATGCACGCATGCGAGATGGATCGAATTGTATGTTGACTAGGCTGTTACTTCTTTCGGTACAATTTATGTAGCGTTGCCACGTAACAACGCTAGTAAGAGAACAAACGAAACAATACCAAATGAACAGACTGTGGGTTTTATGGACATTTTTTTTCGGAGTTCCGATACTTTCGGCATATTTTCCCTTCTTGTGGACGACGAAATATTCTGCATGTGATTGTTATTTTGATTCTAGGAAGTCGTGCTTTAAATTATGCGCAGCACAGGATGGTGACATTTGCTGAGAGTGCATTTTCTTGTTTTAAACAATCGAATTGAAGTTGTAATACCACTATCTCTGTAGTTTGTTTAGATAATGTCCGAGCTGGAGAGTTGGATGCTTTAAGTCCTCTTTGTTTGGGTGGGAGGTAGATGGAAGTCACAGGTTAGGTCCATGCTGATCCGTGACCCGGATTTTGTTAAAACTCTTGTCAGAACTCACTTTATGTGTGAGCCTAACTATACGTCATGCAATGTGTATTAATGTTGTCAGAGAAATAAACGGTTCTAGTGAAACAGTATTCGCATACATTTTTTACGTTAAGCAACTGATAATAGGTAAATGCATTTTTTACGTTACGAAATTGATAAGAAGTAAATATTGAAGAGTTTCATCCCATAGGAGATCGATTTCGGAGCACACAAAGTTTTGTTGTGCTAATCGAAAGTGAATATGTCAGTCTTTTTCGAAGTTTCATGATATTTTTAATTGGTGCGTTTTGCGAGAAGTTATGCTCATGTGACATAAGATTTGTAACGCCGAAACAAAGTCTCCGACAGTATAACACGACGGGTAGCTTGTTATCTCCAGCACAAGTACTTGTTTTTGTTAACTCAAAATGTTTCGATTCAGTTTTGATCATCATCGGGGTTAAAATTCACAAAACAATATGAATAGATAAACACATCGGGATGACTAACGTTAAAAATTAAATACTTCGAACGTTTTGAGGGTCAGTTACGTGGGTACTAGATAAGGAATCCTTGCCATGAATTGACTTCAGTAAACATTAAAACAAATACTCATGCTATTCCAATACATATAAAATGATTTTTAAAATCAAGTTCGACCTACGCAGATTTGTAGTATCATTGACATTTAGCATGACATAGAATAATTTGACTTCAGTTGTGTATAATTTTTGTATGCCAACAACATTGATAGTCTTCGCGTATTACCGGCTACAAAGTAGTTACGATTTCCGTAAAACGCGTTGCATTGTAATTTAATTACGCTTTAGTTTGAAAGTAGGCCAAATATAATATTTAGATATAAACATCGTCCTTAGGTTTCCATGTACTTTAGGCCAACATAGCACACTGTCCTCTGCATGCCTTGGCCTAGCTATGAGGCCAAGGACGGCCTTGTACACATCATTTTAAACAGACTCAGTACGTAGAACCTCAAGAAGAACATCCTTTACTCGCGGAATTATCTCAGTAACAGTTCAACGTCGGAATAAGTATTTTTGATTACATCAGTGTAAATTAAACTAAGAGACGTTCTCCCGAAGTGTGGCATATTCCTCATGAAATAGTATGTGGGTTCCGTATCCGGGATTTTCGTAGTCCGATCTTATGTAGCGGATACGTTTTTATTTCCGACAGCGAAACTTGTACATTTTTAAGATATATAGTTTCTTGCATTGTAGGCGTGCGAATTCGTATAGTCTGTTGGTTAGAACGTTTTTCAGAATTGTGTTTTAGCAGTTTTGGAGGGGCTTATATGCACGATTTGTTATTTTTAATCTAGCATCTTTGGAGATTTTTGTGACTTATATTTGTGGACCTGTAAGTGTAAAATGAATCCTAATGTGTGGGTTTCCATTATCAGGATTTCCAACCTTAAACCACTTTTGCATTTGGAAATGTACGTTATTGCTACAGCTTTTTTATCTTTTATTCGCTGCACCCGTTTTAATGTGGTATGTATATGATATTTAGTTGCATCTTTCTTCTTCATATTACTTCAGGGGATAATTAATGAAACTGTTTATCGGATATGTATAGGCAGCCATATTTTGCTTGTTTGGGTGGTTGTATCTATGGTTGTTGGTTGACGGTAAATATCTGCTGCTATAATATTCTCTTCAAGAGTGGGTTTGAATTTTTGGAGATTTATGTATTTTCTGACGTCTTCTGCGATTTTACTTGCTTTGGTTTTCTTGGAGTCATGTAAAATTAGTTTGTCATTATGGTAGTGTTGATGTCGTAATGAAGTTAGTGCTTAATTTATTTTATAAGTTCTAGAGAAAGATTCCACTGTTAGTCCTGAAATAGACGATCCAATGGATATTCCGTTTTTTATTTGTAATCAAAATTATTGTATTCGGACTTTTGATTTATGTTTTGTTTAACATTATGCTCATTTCTGTGTGGTTGCTGTCTCGTGCGTGGTTATTTACATTCGTTTACGGTCACTTTCAGTCTTTCATTTACAGTTTTGTACATTTTCCGTGGTTGGAATATTTGCATATTAATCTTTCATGCCAAGAATTATTTTGATTTCAGCGGATTTACTGAGCTCATTTGAAATTTACGTTGAACTGCCTGTGACGTATTGATTTTCTAGGTCGAACTTGCTTTTTAATCTTATACATAACGCATTTACTAGTTCATATGCAGGGGCGTCTGTATTGTGTGCAAGAAGTCTCGTTGGAGCGTTGTCTGTATGTAGTTATACTTGTCAGGTTTGGGGCCTGAAGCTGTTCCTGAATTCTGTTTTTGGACGTAACAAACGGTTAATGCGACAAAGGTTTCTGTATTAAATGGGCAAAAATGCCGTTTTATATTACGGAAGATACTGAATACAGTCAAATTAGTGTAATGCAATGTTTGTAGTTGATACAGAACTGTCGCATAAATAAACACAAAGTAAGGAATTATGTACAGTTGACTGTATTATATTGTGTTTATTGCCCCACTTTAGTCGCCTACATTTAATTCAGAATACTTTGTCTCCATTAAAATAACTAATGCCAAGGAATATAGTCGTTCTTGAGGAGCTAACAGTCGCATAGTTAATGAAGAAAGTTCCAGCGCTTTATGGAACTCGGGAGTTTCATTACTGTGCTGTTGAGAGTCAGCTACTGGTGTCTCCATTAATACAGCAGCACGCACGCACGTACACAAACACAATCTTAAATTGTGATACTGATTTAGCCATCTCTAACATGTTACCATGTTGTAAAATGATTGCTTTGGGTGTATAATAGTTTTTCCTCGCACAAAAAATTCTTTGGAAATGCGATAAAGGCCTATTACAGCTCTTTGCAAACGTTCCACATTCTGTCCCATCCTCAACCGGTTTAGTCTACCTCGTTTATATAACACCTATTAGTATAACTCTTGTTTATAGACTATTTTTACAAATTAAAATTAGGATACCACGTATGTCTGTCTGTGGCCTAATATAAGCGCCTGGACAGTTGGGCAGGTTTCGTTAAAAATTAATTTGGTGGAGTTTCAGTAAGCATTGTATATGTCGGCGTTGGTTGAGATCTGAAAATATATACGGACAACACACCACAGAATGTCCTGGGACGTGTGGTTTTAGAGAAACATGCCAAGTAAAATGGTGTAACGTACTTCTTTTTGGTGTTTTCGTCACGTGTATACAAGGCGTTTTTGGGTATATTCAAGACGCACAGTGCAGAGCAGGGCTCATTCGTGACGGGATGGTCATGCATTGTACACACGACGAATTTTGCAGCATGCTTGTAACCCTTTGTGCCAGTGATAATCGACCAGGTACTGCCGCACGGGAAAAGCGCTACGTTGTCCTGGTCGACGTCTTCCAGATGCTGATATACTTCGATGATTGGGGCAGCGTTTCCATGAAAGAGGAAGCGTAACACCTACGGCGCTTGTGAATGCAGGTCGCCCACGGACTTTACGGACACCAGCCAGTGAAGATGGCATAATTGCATTTGTGAAACCAGAGCAGTGGAAAAGCTGTCGCCACATCGCACGGGAAATGGCGGCTGTCCAGACCGAAGGTCCTCGAAGTGCTTGGCGACGATCATTTGCATCCATACACACCGAGCTTACATGTGTTTTCAGGCGATCTTCAGCTTTGTGTATGGCCCTGGCAACAACGCAGTGTGGTTGAGCCCTTTTTGCAGAGTCTTATGGAGGCAGATGAAGGATGATTTACGCTTGAGGGTGTGTTCAGTGTCAAGACATATCTGCGCAGTGGGTAATTCTGATGCAATCCGCGAACGTGGGTGCAAAGTTCCCTTGAGCATCAGCGTTTGGTATTGTATCGTGGGGTCATTGACTTGAGCCCATGTCTGCTACCTAGTAGGCAGACTGCTTAACGACATCGTAATTTTCTGAAAACTTTTCTGCAGGGACTGGTTGGAGTTGTATTTGTAGCTTTGATACAGAGGTTTTGTTTCAGTACGATGGAGTTCCAGCACACCATCGGGAGCATGCGAGTTTGGAGCTTTTCACCGCGGTGTGTTTGAGGACTCCGTTCTTCTGGGATACGACGCTGTGTCACTTGCCGGTCGGTTTCTGACATTTTAGAGGAACGTAACGTCGTCTTGTCAAGGCTGTAGCACGCCTCTTGACCCTTGAAGATGAAGTCAAATTGTTCGTGAGAAACCTCCGGATGTTCCACTGACAAGGCGACTTGGGGAAGATGTTCAGTAGTAACTGAAACCGATATATTCAGGGAGGTGGATTGGGCATGGCCTCCTGCATCGCCGGATACGACTCCGTTGGGGTTTTTTTTCCTGTGGGAACACCTGAGAGAAAACGTTTACCTAGTCTGGCTAGAACTGTCGAAGATCGCTCGGAAAGGCTTCAGGCAGACGCGACGGCGGTTGATGACAACGTATTAAGATATTTCTAAAAGAATTCCATGCACTGCACTTCCGGCTGCCTTGAAATAGACGAAAGGCGTTTCGACCACTTATGGCACACATTTTTCGTCTTATACCTTGACGATAGTTTACGGTGACATGCAACAGCTAAACGTCTTGTAACGTATGTTCGGCAACATTTCCGACTCTTTTTATGTAACAAGAGATAATTCTGTAGAGAACTTTTGCGTGAATTTTATTTTGACTGTCTGTAGAGAATCGAATATTTTGTCAGCAGATTTACAGAAAATTAAAGCACGAAATTTATGCACTACAAACGTTTCCATAAATTCCAACGCTTTTCAAAAGAACTAAACAAACGTGTGTCTTTTGCTGTGTTACAAAGCGAGAGGCGTCTGGTTCATATTGTTGGTGTTTTACGTACCGTACGTCCCTACAAAAAGTTGTCGAAAGTCATGTATTTCCCCGTGCTGGTTCTTCCGTCTGTCTCTAGTGTCAACATCTAAACCGATGGACTGTTTTTTTTTTTAATTCGGTGTGTGCGATTTGTACTAAAATGGATCCTAAGATTTCTGTTTTCAGCCATATTGATCCATAAAGTCACCTTCGTATCTGGGCCGTAAATGAACTTTAATCTTTAACCACTAAAACAAGGTTATAGGCAGGCTGTAAGATGAACTGCAAAGAACGCACCTTATAATTTTGTGTGCTGCAATCATTAGGACTGCACTCTTTCCATATTCGGTAATGTTATTCCCCTTAAGCGTCTCTTCCTATTCTAACCGACGTTTTGTAGCCTTAATGGGTGTTCCGTGTCCAACCTACTTCGGTTTCTCTCATATGTGTACTACGTTAACAATTGTAGTTGAGAAATCCAAATTGGGAGCTTCACATTTGCATTTCCTGTTCGTATGCCACTGTAATTGAAACATTCTCTCGATCTCAAACAGAATGGAACTCTCAATTTTTGTATAAAATTTGATAACGAAATAAGAATTTACAAACTCGGTCTGTGGCAGAGTGAGAAAACAATATTGTCTCACCACTACACGTAGACACAGATAACCTTACACTAACTGTAACCTTCCAAAGTTGCGCCTGTCTTTGTTTCTTGTGCGGTACGGACCAGTCTGCGTCCTGTGTTGAAAGATATCATACCGTCGGGACCATTATGCTTTGCAGATTTTGTCCTGCCGTTGATTACCGTATAATTAAATTCGGTTGCATATAAATTTACACTCTCCCGTTGCTTTAGCCTTTCTGTGTAATTAATTTGTGTCGTGCAACAAAAAAGTTTCCTGCGGCGAAAATACAGCAAAACGAAATGTAATACAAAATAATAATAATAATAATAATAATAATAATAATAATAATAATAATAGTAACTGGTCTATTTCATGGGTGAACAAGTGAACACTCCCCTTGGTTTGGTTTAATTTGGTATAACGTAATTGATAGATAATTTAAACATGTTTGCTTAGAACTGATACTTATTAGCCTTGAAATATGCAACTTATGTTAGGTTTCGTTGACAAGTCTTTATAAATCTGAATGTGTGTTGTACCTTCGCGGGACGGTATTTAACCTTGAAAGTAATTGTGCTCAGTACTGTCACGTTGGTGTTTTCATTCACCCTCGGAGTTCTTGAGTTAGAAGGGCTGTTGTGTGAAGCAACATATTCTACTGTGTCTACACGTGCACTGACTTACGTTGATAGCGCGTTTTTAATGAAATAGCTGGAATGGACTGAAGAGTAATAGTTATTTTGAGAGGATTTTAGAACTCCTTCTTCGGGACGTCATTTCAAAACCTCCGGTTTATCTTTTTTGTCCCCTAGAATCGTCTGCGTACAGGATGATCAAGACAATCTGGCACCAACAGACAACTACTGGCCTTCACAGGAGAAGAGTGACTGTCTGTATGTCTGCGTTTTTTAGGGCGGATTTTTGTAAAATGTCATATTCGGAATATTTACCAAACTCCGTCGACACATCCGGGTTTCTTTACAATTGTATACAGGTTAAACACACTTTACGTTCATCCTTTAGACACTAAGAGTAACCTGCACTCTTTTTCAACATACAGCTCGTTCCGCGCAGTGAACACTCCGTCTCGGTTATGACGAGTTTACCAGTGCTATGTTGGAGAATGATCACTGTTTGTTGTAAGATAAATACAAAGCACACTCTGTGGACAGAATGTGGAGTTTTTAGGCGCGCTCTCAAAGTTGCGAAAAGCGGCTGTTAGTTTCGTCATGCCTGTCTGTTCGTCCGCATGGAACAACTCGACTCCCACTGGTCGGATTTTCGTGAAATTTGATATTTGAACATTTTAAAAAATCGGTCGAGAAAATTTAAGTTTAATTAAAATCTGACAAGAATAACGGGTACTGTGCATGAATACCAATATACATTGATGACCATATCTCGCTCGTTTCTTCATACTATAAAGAATTTTTCGGACAAACGTTGTAGAGAAAATCAAAACACATTTTATGTTCAATAGTTTTATTTCGGAAATCGTACCGTTTGTGAGATAATGCGGAAAAATAAGGTAGTGCCGGACAGGCCACCGATGATAACATACCGCATGCGCATTGCATGCTGGATACCTAAGGCACACACTCGGAATATGTAATGCTTACTGCTCTTCCACTGCAACAATGGTTGCAAGAATGCGCCTCAATGTTACGTTATACGTACATTGCCGGATTTGTTCACGTTAAACCTGTTGGCACAGAAAGTGAACACTAGGCTTTAAAAGGTGAAGACCTACGTACGTGTATGATCTCTCGCCATGACTGGTCTTTTTAATTTAGTGTTGTGTGTGAGTTACACGTGAAGGCATAAAGAATACTTTTTGTTACTGAGACACACAAATTTTTGTGAGTAGAAGCTAATTGAGAGGCACTGGGCAGGGAAGTAAAATAAGCTCTTATTGCTCGACAAAGCATGATAACACCAACAATATTTGCACCTGCCAGTGGTGTTGAAAACTGCGATGACAACGTTTGTAGACAATTCTGTATTCGAGCGGGGGAGGGGGGAGGGCGTTGCTGCTAGAGAAGGACATTGTCACCACCTTTGCCACATGTATTTCAAGTCTGAGATTTGCGGCTGTGGAAGCTTGGAAAATGAATGGGAAACAGAGTTACAGAGCGCAGCACTGTCTATTCTGCACACTGGTAACGTCATTTAAAAGTACTCTATGCGGAACCAAGATAGTTATGAGCTTGTTTGGAAGTGACAGCTGCACGTTTTGGTCAGTGTGTGTGTGGCATAGTTAGGTCCTCGGCATGGAAGAAAAATGACTGTGTCTGATATACATACATATGTGTATACACACACACACACACACACACACACATGCCATAGATCCATAAGTTTGTCACAGAGACAGCAGGATGTGGAACAAATCATAAATATACACATATACACAATTTTTACAATGTATAATACAACTAACATTTTAAAAACGGTATTATAGATTATCTCTACACATAAAAAATTAATCTACAGAGTAAAAGGAGTGTGTATTTAAGCATTTTCTTAAGGCTACTTTGAATTTTACCTTTTTCATTCTTGAGGATTTTCAGACTAGGTGGTAAAGTGTTGAAAGTTTTTACTCCAGCATAAAATGTATTTTTATGGAAACAAGATACATCAGCATTTTGTCTATGAAGATGTTTATTGCTTGTATTAATATTGTGTACAGATGAATTTGTTTGAGAATTTTCCTGATTAATGATAGTGAAGTTCATTAATGAAAGTAAGCATTAAAATGGAACAGGTAGAAACTCAGATTCTTTAAATAGACTTGTACATGAGATTCTGGGTTGTGCACCAGCTATAATTCTGATGATTTTCTTTTGTAAAGTGAAAATCTTCCCACTGTTGGATGAGTTACCCCCAAGAATTATTCCGTATTTTATAATAGAATGAAAGTATGCATAGTAAATTGAGTTGAGAATGTTAGAGTTACTGTTACGGACCTTAAACCTAACGGCGCAACATGCTCCCCTTAACTTAGGATTCATTTGTTCATTATGATTCTTCCAATTCAGGTGGTTTTCAATTTGTAAAACAAAATATTTTGTATTTACCGCCTCATCTACTTGCTTTTCTTTATAACGAATATATAATGTAGAATGTGATGAATACTTTGTTAGGAATTATTATATTCGTTTTGTCTCAGTATAGAACTGACTTATTGGCAGTAAACCATTTAATTATACGAGAGAGAACTGATTTAAAATTGAACAGAAATATTAGAAATTTCTGCTTGAAATTATGACACTATTGTCATCGGCAAATATTGTGGTTCTAGTACAGAATTTATTCTCAGGGGAAGGTCATTTTTATATATTTTGAACAACACAGACAAAGAATTGATCCTTGGCGAATTCCATGTTTCATTATACCCCAGTCAGAAAAAAATGTTTAGTTGTATTAGGTGATTTTACTTCAACTTTCTTACTTCTGTTAGTTAAATAGGACCTCAAACTAATCTTCATATGCTCCTTGAATTCCATAGAAATGTAATTTAGCTGAAACATTTCATGATTCAAACAATCAAAAGCCTCTGCTAAATCACAGAAAATTCCTCCAATTTGCTTTTTTTTCTTAATAGATTTAAATACACTACATGTTAGTCTGAAGGCAGGACTTTCAGTTGAGATCCCTCTCATAAAGCCACACTGTTCTGTGACCATTATGTTGTCAGTGTGCAGAAGACGGCTGAATCTACTGTGCATAGCTTTCTCGAGTGCCTTATGAAAAGCAGTTAATAGTGAAACAGGCCTGTAATTTGTCATACTAGTTTGTCTCTTTTCTTGTAAAGTTCTTTAGTACTGGAATTTTATGACGGTCAGGGAAAACCTGTATGCAGCGAGTGATTATAAATGAAGCTTAATGGGCCACTAATGAGAGATGTGTATGTTTTTAAGATTTCCTTTATTTCTTCATAACATAATGATTTTGTTTGTTTTAGGGAATGTAATGTAGGTTCTGTTTCAGCTTCGGTGATCGGCTTTATTTTCATGCTGGGAAGATTTCTAGAAATGAATCGTATATAATTGATATAGCATCTCCTTTCTCTACTGGTGGAACGATTAATTTTTCAGTAATTGTTATAAAGAAATGATTGAAGGCCTTGGCTACGTCTGTTGGATCCCTTACTTTTCCATCATTCAAAAGTAAGGTTTTAAACTGTTCCATTGATTGTGCTTTTGCTGTCTTTTTCTGTACAATGTTCCATATTGTTTTTATTTTGTTACCAGATTTTGCTATAATTCTACTGTAGTGTTGCTTCTTAGCTTCTTTTATAACTTTTCTTAGGGTTTCACAGTATTTAATATAATTCCCTTTTGCTTTTGGATCATCCATGTTCTTAGTGACGACACACAGGCTTCTTTTGTGTTTGCAAGATATTTTTATTCCTTGCGCAACGCAGCCTTGCTTTTGTGTCGTACTTGTGTATTTAACTGAAAAGCTAGCTTGGAAAGTGTTTAAGAAAGCGCATAGAAATTAGTTAATACGGTTAGGAACTTTATAAAAAATTCCCATGTTTTTTTTAGTAGAGTTTGAAAGGTCATGGTTTTTTCATTGTTCATTATTACATATGTGTATATATATATATTTGTTTTTTGCTTATTTTTGCTTGTATATTTTTAATTGTGCGAATTTAAGCATCGTGATCTGATAGTCCATTTAGTATGGTAGATATAGAGGATAAATTTAGTCTACTGTTGTCCACATGTATGTTATCTATGACAGTACTTGAGTAATTTTGAATTAATGTTGCAAAATTTACTGTGTGCGACAGGTTGTATGTTGTTAAGAATGAGGCTATTTGTTTTTTCGGTTGCTTTCTTTGAGATAATCTGTGTTTATGTCTCCACAAATTAAAAGTTTTGCTTTAGGTTAATACAGATATTTCAAGGCATTATCTATTTTTTTAATAAACTGTTTAAAATCTCCTGTAGGCGCTCTGTATAAGCTTAATATAATTAATGGAGATGATTTGGTCTCTGGTTCAGTGTCACAGATTTCCATATCATTTTCTTTTAAATTACATTATATATTATTCTACTGAAACAAATGTCTTTACGAACAAAAATACACACACCTCCCGTCTGTAGATTCTGACGGCAGAAACGTCATCCTAATATATGACCTGGTAAGTTAGTTGCAGCAGTTCCTGTTCCTGCATGAGATGCTCAGTAAACTGTAGTACATGGGTATTAATGTTATCTATTTCTAAAGAATTTATTAATTCATTAGTTTTACTTCTTAATGCGCTAATATTCTGATGAAATATTTGTAGTTAATTAGATGAATCTGCAGTTCTGTTTTGGTTTCTACACTCTAGGTAATTACAATTAATATATCTTAAGCAACTCCTGAATTTGGATGCAGGACATGGGTCGTGAATTCGTCTCTTTGGAATGACGTGGTGTCAATAACACGAACTTGGGATTTTGCCAAAGCCTATCAGAGCCCTATCTAGCCTTAGATTCACACTCCTGACTTTTCTGTTTATCCAAGGCTTGTCATGCCTCAGAAGAGGATTTCAGATCTGACATTCGTGTTACTTGACCGTTCTGCAATGAAGTTGATATACTTTTGGAATGAATAATGGTAATTTCTATCGAGGCTGTTTCTTGGCCCTCCCATTATGATAATATGATCTCGCTTGGTAAGGTCATTATCAAGCTTCCGCAGGTCCAAATTGACATTAGCAAGAGGTGCATTTGGGTTTAAAATGCTTGTGATTTCATATCCAGTGACCAGGTGTTCTTGGAGCATTGGTCCAATTTCGCCCATGACTACGTCCAAATAATTACGTCTTGCTTTTCTGACTTTTTTTCTTCCGAGCAACTGGTTTTACTTTCTTGTCCATATGCTTCAAGAAACCTGGCTTTGTTGATCAACGTCCAGTACAATGAATCTGTTCCTTAGCTTAGCCTTAGGTACCTCATCTGCAGAGGACCTACGGGACCTGACTTAGAATTTTACGGCTTAGACCAATTATATAAATCATCTGAAGTGGCTTGATTCTCAGTTTCACTACTGTTATTTCCAGCTTTCAAAGAATATCTTTCTTCCCGTGCTGCCTTTAATTCTTGTTTCAGGTACCTGCTTCTTCCTTATTAAAATATTGCATGCTTATGGTGTTTACAAGATATACAATCCCATGAAATACTTTTGTGTCAAACTGGGTCTGACGTTTGCACAGATAATGTGAAAGGAACAGTTGCAGTTATCACAGATCAAATCGTTGGTGACCCATCTACGACATCCCCCACACTTACCTGAGAGACTTGCAGAAGACATGTTAAGTGCTAATTCTTAACAAACTAAAAAGATTACTACAAACTTTCTTAATTTACTAATCTAAGGGGGGTATGTCACTTAAGGAAGTGTAATATGTGTAATAAGTCTACGTGCGATAAAAGGTAATTTACACAATCTTATTAACACTCTGATCTGTTAATACGTACACTTGAAAGTAACTCTCACAGCAGTTATGAACACTTTGATCTGCTACTTTCAAATTCAACTCGATTTATCATCCACAGCACAAACCTTCTAACAATCTGATCACTACTGTCAGTCTACTCGAAGCACAGTATCACAACATAGTTATTAAATTCTAATCCACTAATGTCACAGTTTCACCTGAAATATAACTGCGCACAGTGTAGACTCTAGTGTCACCTACAGCACTAACTTTTAACACTCTGGTGCACTAATAATCATTGCAATCGGAGTATCACTTACGGCACAATTATTGGACTCCAGTCCACTAATATCACTATTTCACCTGATTATCGCTTACAGTACAATTTAACACAATGAACCACACTTTACGTGAGCTTTAATAACAAGTTAACAGACGGCGATGTATGCCTATTCACAAACCTAGTAAAAGTTAACGTAAAACATAAGAAATTAACACACTTTATATATATATATATATATATATATATATATATACACACATACATACACACATACATACATACATACATTCACAATTCAAGACTACTTCCTATTATTTATGAGGTCCTTTTCACAATGCTGAGTAAAACCAGTAAGCAAGTAATTACCGGGGTTTCGATAGGGCTGACTAATAGCTACTTTTTGTGAGCTTCAAAACAAGTTCAGTTTAATTTCAAAGAAAACTGAATGGTTACTTTACGTGAATGTGTATACCACTATTTCCTCAACTCGTTATTGCTCACCAAAATACATGAAAATTGCAGAGTTATTATTACTTGCTTACATACACTGCAGCAGCGCCACCACATAGTTTCTCCGGTTAGTTTGAGAGACCAATATATTCACCTGCAATTTTTAAAACTTGTCTGCTTTATTTCATGTGTAGAACCATATTCTAAAAATCTGTATCTTCGAAATTGTAAGACTGAGCCATAGAAGTGCAATTACGGTTTTATCATCTGTGTGGGTTTTCTGTTTGTCCTTCTAAACAGTTCATGGCATCAATTTTATTACACTGGATTGAGCTTCTCCATTTTATTGCCACCAGATTGAAGTACTCGAGACCTCTGCTTTCGTTCACTCTGAAATTACTACTGAATTTTGCTGTCATTCCATTCTCTCTCGCTCTCGAAACTTTACCTTAGCGTTTCGTTCCATCCTTACATGTGAGATTCGATTATCGACAACAGCGACGGAGAGAAAAGCTTTCCGGAGTCAGGGTTAGGACGAACCGTTGATAAAAGGAAAGACGACAACGACGAAGGTGACTGAGTGACGAGTCGAACTGAGTGAGACAGAAATTGAATTAACTTCTCTTTTATTCTACGTTGTCTTTTCCAGCCAACAAAGAGGCAATGTTGTCGTAATAGCTCCAGGTGACGTAAGGTTACGTACTTTCCCTGCGGCAGATTCTTCATAGGGATTCAGTTTTACAGCTCATAATTGTGTTGCAGACTTATGTGTACAGTACTTATAAGAACCTATCGAATCTCAAAATAGTGAGCATTAATTAAAGCTTACAGAATTTTGTTTAAATGTCCAGCTCTTGTGCTCCGCTGCTGAGCAAAGCTCTTTACTTACTGGGGCTGGTGGAGTGTCACATAACGCAATGTGGACTTCAGTAATGGCTAGACGAGTTTCGTATATGAAATGTATTTACTTCGTTGTACTGCAGTAAAATGACAGTGTCTGTGATATGTGTTTCACCGTATATAGAATTCTGTGTAGCGCAATTCTTTCGTCCTTTCTTGTCAAGTGAAACGTGAATGAGTGGTACGTGGAAAAATACGAGGGAGGCATCGATCCCGCTTTGTTTGATTTGATGAACGAAAAATATCCCATCTCTTATATCTCTTCATATTCTTCCCTTTTTTTTGTATATCTTTCCAGCTTTTTCCTCTCTTCTTGATGTCTCCTCTTACGTGGTAGCACCGTCTTGTTCTAGCGTCTTACCCTAGGTTTCCTTCCTTCAAAATACAATGCTTGTGTGTTAGGTACCCTTGCTTTGTCCATCAGTTTATGTGCCCAAACCACTGTATTATTTTTTTTCTACGCCTATTAATAAATTTTGGATACTAATTAGTGCTCTGTCGATCCCGGTGGCCGTGCGGTCTAAGGCGCAGGTCATCAGCTGCCCGACTGCTGGGATCTCGGGTTCGAATCTAGCTGGGCATGGATGTTCGTCTGTTGTGTTTATTCTGTGTTTTGTTGGTCATAGTCACCTTATTTTCTTTATTCATTTTCAGTCCTCCATTTCTTTATAGCAAGGCTACATTCATCTAAATTCAGTAGAATTTTCTCGTCGCCTTTCCCACAGATCAGCACGTCCATTTTAAACAATAACGTCTCCATGTCGGTCCTTTTGTTCTCTCCTCTGACTGCCGAGCAGTTTTGTCAATCATTACATTAAAATAGACTGCCGAGAGGACAGTTTCTTGCTTTACTCCTTTACTGTTACGAATCAACCTGCTTGTTCTAATTCTGTTTTAACACACTTTTACAACCGGCATACGTTACCTTCACACTTCAGATATTAAGAAGTTACGTTTCATTCCAAAAATCATGTGCCTTACAAAAAATTGAAGCAAACGATATAATGAACTGTAGACGTTTCTTTCTAAGTGTCTAAGAGCCTAATCCAGTGCTTATGTAGACTGACGCACAGTAGTTTGGAATGGTGCTGTCTTCTAGCAGATCTTACAGTTCACTTTGCAGTTATTGGTCGCACCGGGTCTTTCCCGGGGTAAAGTGCGGCCGGGACGTGCTGCCGACCACTCACCCCCTTCTAGTGCCGCGGTCATGGAAGAGTAGAGCTATACCTCTACCCACCGTCTGGGCCTCACCAGGCCTGTAACGGGAAAACTTTACCTTTACCTTTACCTTTTATTCGGGAGTGAAAATCATCAAAGAATATAGTCGCATACAGAAATCTAACTTTTGCCGAGTAACATTTCTTAAAATGAAACGTCACTTACCTTATCGGACAAACTTCCACAGCTCCAAATACAGCTCAGCTAAGTAACTTGACTTATTACGAACGTTAATTCGTCTACATTAAAAACGATACAACTCCAAATAGGTATATTCAGCATTATAAGACATAATTACGAAGCAAGTCACTTTTCTATAAACAAAAGTGACTTAACTGCAAAAGTGACGATAACCAACAGCAGTTACCTCTTAAACAGTTGTTACTCAAGTGACAAGTGACACTTGCTGATACGTAGTGTTTAGTATCAACTGAAGAAAAAAACGATAGTAATGATCTGTAGCAGAATATTTTATATTTACCCTTGTGACGCTTTGCAGTATAAAAACTCACATCTTGTGTGGAGCTGGGGGCTGGTACAACGGAAAATAATAAGTTTTGATCTTAGGATGGAACATTCCGATATGTTCAATGAGTCGACAGAGAAAACTGTAGAATGTCAGTCACAACAGTTTTTAGACGATACCTTTTAATGATAGCTTTACGAATATAAATGATAAATTTAGCACTTTTAGACAGTGGGGAGGTACTGTCTAAAAAATACGTATTAGTGACCGACGTCTAAAATTTGACTTGTGTCACTTATACCATCAATTTGCGATATCATTATCCTTAACTCCCTGTACTTATATTGTACCCTTTATTTTCGCTCTACGTTTACTTTACATTTGTTATATGCTTTACTGTTAGCAGATGATGGTCGTCTTCCGAACCTACTCCACGACTTCCATATATTATTCCATATATTAATTGCAGCGTCTTGCTACTGATACTTTTATCTGTCCAGACAATACTCTGTTTTAGGGCAGGCGGTGAGCCTTACTATGTACTGGGCCTTGTTGGCAGTGTTACCTAGTGCAGTTTTTCCTCTTCAATGTGGTAGTTAGGGGGATTGGTTACAGTGTGTTGTGCAGAACCGTGTTCCTCAACTTCTTACGGGCACCATAAGATTACGTGAACGCGGGTGCTTATGGACCCGCCTTTCCCACCCCGGTTACATAAAGTACGTACGTATTTATACATTAAACATTTACACAACGCTTGAATAGCTGATGCTGTCGGTTTCCTTGTTGGTGATTGGGTACCCGCTCCCATTTAACCGCATGTGTATAAAATTTTCAGCCTTCGTCAGGTTTTCTCCCGTATGTTTCATCATTTTGAAACTCATATACACGTAATCAAAAACCGCCCTAGGGAGAAAGGCATTGGGCGTGGGGTGACTGTAATTTGGCTCTTAACCAGTGTGTACAGGGTTCAAGAGGGTTGACCGTGAACGTGGACATTCATCTTCGTCGAGAGCCGAATTTGGTATGTAGAACTTCACCCGATTAAACGTCTTTAACTGGTGTTTAAGTTTCCTGTCACTCCTTACATGTGAGTAATGTGTAATACCCTTGTTGTACCTGTTAAACTAACGGAAGACTCCGTTAACTCACATACATACCTGTACGGTTGAGCTTAGTTTAGGAAGCTAGCGACTCGAAGTTCAGACTGTACGTCACAGTTTTGAGAATACATTATGTAAAGTTCAGGTTCTGAGCTCAAAGCGTGGCTGAACGGGCAACTTGTATAATGGAAACTGGAAGGATAGCACTTCGATATAGGACAAGGCAGTGGTAACTAACAAGAAGGAGAATGGGAATATGAGGTGAATGCATTGAAGGAAGATGGAGTGTGGGTAGAAAGGTAGTTTAATGTTGGAGGTCGCTATATAAAGCAGCTGGAGTTTCTGGCTTTATACCCATCATCATCCGAAGAGCAGCACCAAACTTTGTGTCTTCTCTTAGGACTTTACGTCGCTTTGACTTACCGTTTACCCACCGTTGCGCAAACTTATATAGGCGTGACTTGATGAAAGGTAGGGGGAAGAGAGAGGTGTCATTGTGGCAACTGTAAGCTTAAATGTGGTCCCTTCTGTTAACGGACAAAGGCAGACAATGAGAAAATCGTCGAATGAGTAAGAAGGTGTAGATTAGTCAAGAGAAGTTCCGAAATGTTAATCGGCGTGGTAGAGAATGTTGTTGCTCTCTGGAGAGTATCTAATTGCTGATGATTAAACTCTTAAGCAAGTAGCCTAATTTAAATTACACGGAAAATGTTCTGCAATTTTATTTGTGCAGGTACAAGCCGCACTTTTCCGATTCGCCAGAGCTTTTGTTTTTTCATACAGTTCGAAGGTTCCTGCGTATTATAACAGATAGCTGTGTAAAACGACTATGTAACTTATTTTTGGTTGCAGTTTGATGAATTTATTTCAACAAAAACTGAGACACTTGCATTTGAGGGTCTGTAACTCAAGTTGTTTACTTATTAAATTGTTTAAGATGTACTTGCGTATTTGGGAACGTAAATTGCTGAGTTTACTCATGTCATTACGTCGCCCGATTGATAGGGATAAAACAAAAGTTTATATTTTGCACCTCGTAGCTTTTAGCGTGGCATGATAATTACCATTATTTTCGTGATTTCAGGCTTCCGCCTCGAAACAGATTAGGACTGCGCTCTTCTGGGTTATTAATTAGCAAATAATGGGGGCCGATGGTTGTCCCGAAACGTCGGTAAGAAATTACCACTAGCTGCGTAATGACCCAGAAGAGCGCAGTTCTCACCATTACTTTCTTTTCAGTTTCATTTTGCTTCTTTTTATCCCTCCCCAATAAGAGTGCTCGATCAGATTCTGTGCTGCATATAGCTTTTGCCGAACTCTGTATTCCAGATTTTTATACGCCGATACCATTTGCTTGGCTTTGTATTGTTTATGCTGCACACCCCCTTTAGATTTCCAGTAGACATTCTTCCCGAGCCAAATGGAAGCCAACAGAATAAATATTGTCAAGTGTATAGACAGTAAAACAGGTAATGTTCTTACATTGCCTACTGTAGGTTAGCTGTCAGCACGGAAACAAAATACCGGCAGACGTCACGTTTTTGTGCTGTGATTACATAGCGAATTTCATATTACACAAGATGAAAATTTGTAATTGTCCGTACCAGTAGCTTTTTAAAACTGTTTTGCAATTAGGTGATCACTCGCCTGATGCGGGGAAGAGTGAAAAATGCGCATAATTTTGTCGTGAAAGACCAAACCAGGGTATCGCCTAAAGATTGGAGGTGTTGGTCTATAATAAGACATCATATGTTCCACCCTTACAGTGACGGTCGGACAGTAATTAGGGTGTACAACCTAGAAGTCGTGGTTTGATTCCCGGCAGGGGTAATAGGGTTTTCTTCAAAGAGCCTAGGCCAGATATGGGGCCCACTCAGCCTCCAAACCGGTGGGGCCGGCGGTAAAGCGTCCGGGGCATAAAGCTGACCACTCATATCCGCCTATTGCCGAGGTTCATAATGCGATGAACCGTACAGGCGTGTCTCTGGCATGTACAGGGACATTATCTTTATCTTACTGTAACGGTGCAGTTTAATAGGGAAGACATGGTAAAAGACAGCCAACGGCAATGAAAGTTTCCCCGAAATTGCGTTTCTGTTAGGCAGAGATTCGTAGAAGCAATTGTCCTTTGCGGTGCAGTACAGCGGTGCTCCGTACGACATACAAGCAAAACATGACGAAATGCCTGTAAGGTATCTTCAGTGCATCATTTTTGGTACTTTCTAAGAAATGTCAATGAAGCAATGCGTGTACGTCTCTAATCTCTGTGAAGATGCACCTTCCTTATGTTCTCATATAAAGCAAATTGTTTAGGAACATCTGCCTCTCTAAGAACGTTACGCTAATGTATTGGTATTTGTGTAGACAGCTTGCCGTCGACACAGTAAGTAGTGATTCACAGAAAGTGGTTCAATTCCTGTCCGTTAATGTATGTGATTCTTCGCCAAAATATTTTCGGTGTTTGCTGCACGTAATAAAACAACCTCGAACCAAACTGATGCAGACAAAATTGCACGTGCACAGTTGAATGTCGCGTCTTGGTAACTGGGGGGGATTGTCACTTCCCTCCGCAACTCTGCCGTGCGTCTGGGCGGTCGAATGAATGGGCCGAGTCAGATTAAAGAGCAAGCAGTAAGTGGCAACCGATAGTTGTCAGCTAAAATAGCAACCGTATGCTGTATAAGCATGTGTGAGATCTGTAGATACAGTATGTTACGAGTATGTATAAACTGTGCACGTTTCTCATTCACCACTTACTCACTGATTCCTTAGAGCAGAGTTCTCATTCAGAATACGTGTAAAATGGTCGCTTAGCAAGTCAAGAACTAAGCCTACTGTGTTTATGGTACGCGAATGTCGAGTGTCGTGTTCACAGGGAGTCCGTCACTGGTCCCTGTGTGTGCCTCACAAAACTTCACAAAACAAGAATAATTATACAATTGCATGGACAGTCACCCAGGACATATAATCTAATTGTATCTGCCAAACAGGCTAATAATACGAGTAAACAAAGAGAAACGTTTGAGCCATTGTTTGGACAGAACTGCCGTTATCCAAAGAACGCTGCGTTAGAGTAGTTGTATTCGGGCTTGGTATTTAGGTTAGAAGTTCGGAAGACAGCTATTTTGACTGATGTTTATCTTGGTTTTCCTTAGTATCTCCAGGCAAATTCCAGGTTACTGTCCACCAATATGTAGGACAACGGCATCCTTTAAACGAGTAATATTTCGTCTGACAAAGCAAGGTTATAATACCAAGAAAGTAAGGGCAAGTTCAAGCGTCTTTGCCGAGTCTTGCGCGGAAGGCGTGGATAGAGCTAGGAGTGTGTGTGTGTGTGTGTGTGTGTGTGTGTGTGTGTGTGTGTGTGCATTACCTAATAGTGAGTTTGGTCGTGCCAATTCTTGTAGCCAGTACCTGTTTTTTGTCGGGTTAACAATTGATCTGTCCACACTCCGAAGACGGAGGACCAGAAGAGGAGTATTTGCTGCTTCTCTGACATGGCAACAGTGTGATATGCAATGAACATCATCAGTGGCGTAGCTAGGTGTTTTGGTGCCCGGGGCGAGTAATCACAATGGCCGCCTCTAACAAATTATAAACTCAAAAAAATTATTTAATTTCCTTATATTCGGCTGAGTAATTTACAGTTTGTTGAGCGCAGAAATAGATTTTTTTTTTAATATTCATTTTGTCTACCCCCTCCTCCCGCACCTACGCCCCTGAATATCACAGGTCGCTGTTGTCGTTTTCCATACAGATAAGAGTAGAAATACATATCATGTTATGGTGTTTATCGTTATCAGAATAACGCAAAATCGCGGTGTGACCGCGTGGAAATACGATAACGATTCGAGAGAAAACTATGGAGATGGGTACGAGAAAACGGAAATTTGTTACTGCGTCGCGACGCACTTGTTTGGTAACAACCCTGGTACTAACGGCATCAATTAACGAGCCTTACTACTCGATTACATTGGTGTTACATATTCATGCAGGTCAGATAACACTAGGACACGTGAACCGAGGAATTTGTGAAGAGAAGGCCCGTGTCACACATATTACATGCGTTACGTATGTTATATCCACTCTACCCCGAGCATGAAACAGTAAACACAGAAATAGCGTCTCTCAGATCACACTGATTGGGTATACATCGCTGTTATGTTGGTCTTGCTCGTTTTCCTCATGAAATTCAAAACAGAATTGCCCTGCACAGTGTTACTGACTCAACATGCATAATACTGATGTCACATTAGCAGAAACTGTTGCCTCAGTGATTTAATAAAATTAATAAAGTTAAAATTTCCATGAATAAGGCACTGATGCGTAATGGTAAAAATGGTAATACTACTACTACTAATAATAATAGTATTAATTCTATCATTAATATTTTTGAACAATGAAAAACTTGGCGATCGGAAACCGATTTTAATCACCGATATCACAGAAGCTGAAACTGCTCGATGTAGTTTATCTCAGTATTTAACCAACTTGATGCACAAAATTTGTTTCACAATAAGTTTTAGTTCATGCTTCTACGTGTTTCGAGCACATGTGCTCATCATCAGGAGGTCAAGATTGCATTACACAGCCTCTGGTATCATCACACCTATAGGTGTGCATCAAGTTGGTTAAATACTGAGATAAATATACTGCGATGCACGGTCAACAAAACGTAAAAAAATGTTCGATGTAGGTACACGGCGAACAGAGTTGAGTTCATATTGTCGTATTTTTTAAAATTAAAATTCGTTTGAACATTTTTCAATCATTTACGTCTGACCCCTTTTCCAGTGCACATGTCTTTGTGTATGTTACTGACCAAAAACTGTTTTCCACACGCCTGCTACATGTGTGACAAATCTAAGTCACTTCCTTTCATTGCCCTCAAACGCGTATTGCTTGAGAACTGACGTAGTTCTTTCTCTGTTCTCCGGTTACCCCATCTAACTTAGTCCAGAGCGTGTTGTAATACGCACAGACTTTCATATTGCCCTTGTAGTGACGTACGAAGCTTCACGTGCGGATAAACAGCGGGTAAAAGGTAAATGCATGAGTCAGGACATGAAATATCTGAACCATTCTTAAAGTTATTCTGTTCTCGAATCTGCTATTAATATAATTTTATGAGTTTTATGTACAAAGTACCCACAGTGCTTGCCGGGGAGGTAATAACGTATGTCTGTCCGCCTTTCTGTATCATATCATAAGGTAGCAAACAGATTTGTATTAAATTTTAATTTTGCTTCTTGGGTCAAAATAGATTCTGCGTTATATTGAGATTTATGATGGTACGAAAAACAGGTAAGCGTACACGGTACAACGTACAGCCCCGCATCCCGTTAGGATCTAAAACATTTGTTTATGAAGCATTGAATATTTGTGAGCTGCTGTCTGTTTCTCTGTCTGTGTCTATCAGTATCTGTCCATCTGTCTGTTTGTCTGTGTACCAAACCATCCATATCTATATCTTTATACGTATTTGTCTCTCTTCTGTCTTTCTTTCTCTCCGTGTGTGTGTGTGTTTGTGTGTGTCTGTGTATGTAGGTTTCGTTGTTTTGTGAATATTAGTAGTATTTTTTTTATGAAGATATCTGTTAATAATGCCGAAATCGGAGTTCCGCGGTCACCCCATTATTTCTGTTCCAGTATTCGTATTATGGTAAAATAAATTGTGGTTAATTACTATCTGTGTAAACTCAGGAATCTCCCATATTTTTATTAATTATTGTTGACTTTGTTTTTTATGTTATGTTTAGTGTTTTGCGAATTGGGATTTTAAGTTTTATGGAAAGATCTAGGTAGTTTATGGTATTGTTTTCTTTCCATTGACAGAAACACCAACAGTGTAGACATAAGAATATATAGAAAACCTACACATACTGATGCTACCATACAGTTTTCTTCCAATCACCCACTGGAACACAAACTTGCATCATTCAATTTCTATACAAACAGAATTTTGACACTACCAATCACAAAACAAGCTAAACAACAAGAATGGAAGATCATACTTGCAGTAGCCCAAAATAATAGATTTCCATTACAAATCATTCACAACCTGAAGAAGAAACTGATGGACAAAAAACAAAAACTCCCAACCACAACAACCAAAAAATGGTAACATTCTCAAATTACAGTCCACTAATATGTAAAATGATTAATCTCTTCAAACCCTAATTTAAATATAGCCCTACGTGCCACAAACACTATACATCAACAACTCGCTGATAAAATAGTTAAGACCAGCACAAATTCCAGCGGGATAAATGAACTCAAGTGTAACACTTGCAACAATTCATATGTAGGACAATCGGGAAGCTCAATAGCAACAAAGCACAAAGAACACACGATACATAAGAAGTAATAACCCGATTTCAGCATATGCATTACACATACTAAACAGTAGACACGAATACAGCATTGCAGAGGAAACCCTGGAATTATTGAAACCGTGCAATAAGAGAACAAAAATGAATTGTTTGGAAGCTCTATATGCAAGCCTTTCACCAATGTAACGTATTGATCGAAGAACAGAAGGTCAGTGACATAAATCACCTATACGAACTAGCCCAACACGTCACAACCGGTTACGCATTCCCTGACTCAGTGTACTTCCGAACAGTGCAGCATACACACAACAAGTAGGGTAAGTCCAACCATTTTTGATACGATTTATTTGATTTTGAAAATCCTATTAATACAATACTTGATACACTGTTATTCATTACAGACATACTAATATATGCAGCCACATCACCACCGAATTAGTCACACACCGATGTACCATAATTAACTATTTTAACAAAATGTAACTTTAGCAAGCACGGATACTGAGCTCCCTTAAGATGGTGTAATTACTCCGAAACATGTCGGAGCTATTTTAATGTAAATTTTAATATTGTTTTTAAGACAATTACTTGTGCATTCGTCGGTGAATATATAACTCTGATGATATCAAGATGCACGGTACGAATGTGAACATATTATTTGGAGAGTTTACTGAAATATGTTGACATATTCCAGTTTCTGTCAAATTGGCGCCAAAATAATAATAGACTTTTACATAAATACCTATGTGCATTTCTTTGCGTACTTCGAGAGTAAATCGCTGAATTTTCGCCGGTGCTAAAACTATTCATACGAGAGTTGTGGAAGAAGTGGAGTTCGTATTTTGTGCCCAGTGTGCACTTCTTCAGAAGACTTAACGTGTTTTGAGGTAACTAAACATGCGTGTACTGCGGCGAACGTACATACTTTGCGCTATGTGTGTATTTCTTAACTTCCTTCGTTATAGTTTATTTTTAACGAATTATAACGAATATGTATACGCGGTAGCTTATCCTCATTAGTTTGTAACTGCATTAAGTGAACGTCGGAGTCAGAAAAAAAAAAACAAGCGTTTATCTCGTCATCCATGCAAGATTGATATATCGGCTTTAATTCTTTTACGATAACCGTGAAATAACCATGTTTTGTTTCCGGATTTGCATACAGCAATAATGCCTTTTTTTTTTCAATCGGCTATTTGCGTCTCAAGTACACAGAAGCCCATTGACCATAGATTCAGTTAATGCCTTCAATATATTGGATTTTTGTTTCATGATGTCCTATTTAATTCCTGCTTCATCTGCTGTCAGCTGGAGATTAATGTAGTTTCTCTTCTGTTTAAGTGCTGTAACTTTTCTTGTCATTATGGTCGAGTAACCTTTACATCGCTACTCATTTGTATGCTTCCTAATCCGCTAGAATGCTCTCTGCATTTAGTGTTGTTTTAAAGCCATTGCCCTGTAATTATGGTGTCTCCTAGGATGCTTAAATTAAACATCACATTATGGGTATTAACCTTCCCTGTAATTAGGTGACGTCCTTTAGGTCTTGGTTTTAAAGTGACTGCGCGACTTCAAGTTAGATTCTCGCGGAATTAACAGCAAAAGAACGAACGTTTAAAACGGTTTAAATGTGTGGGATTGAGCGGTAATTGTGTGTGCAACCTTCTGTCACTCAACTAATGTCTGCATTTTCCCGCGCATAGTGTGTTTATGTTTCAGTATGATCCGCACAGTAGACACCAACTATTTCCCTGCACAGTATTAACAGATTGTTATTTGTAATGGACATGCAGTGTACTCTCAGTGAGGTACGAACCGAAGTTTTGTGTGTAAATTATACGAACGCTAGTGTTCATAGGGATGACAATTCTTATCTCAAATTCAAGATTTATTTTCAGGCTACTGCAAGTGGGCGACCAGTGTGACAGATGGTCACTTATACACCAGGATTACATTTACTTCATTGCTTGTAATTAGATTTAATGTCGTAGATGTGTGATGTATATTTGTGGTCACAAGGTTTAGGAATTTATGTCCATGTACTCGTGTCCGGTAGTAGTGCCATGAGAAACAGTATATAAAACCATCGTCGTATGTATTATGTTTGTGTTGTTTTGTGCGCGTTTTGCTCCTGTGTGAAGTGACTAGACTTTGTGATACTGTCGCTACTTCTTGGCATTGAAGACGGGTATGTCGCTTGAACACAGTATAAACAGTAGTCTGAGTTGTCATAATAATATTAGGAGTACTACAGTGAACTTTTTCATGTTTTATTTGTTTTGTGCTTTCTCAGTCTTATTTTGAAATAGCCCCATTCCTCGTTTTCTGTGTTTGTGCATAGAACAAGAAACCCGAACAGCACGGCATTTCATTATCCCATGCAACCATTGTCTCTGTTTTTACATTCTCTTCTCATTGCTGTGGATGAAGAGGAATGCGATTTTGTCGTCGTAGATAAACAAGTTATGGTTGCTTACGAATAAGAGTAAAAGAATAAGAACCTCTGTGTGGAAATAAATTGGAACATCCGAGCCGAATAAAACATTTGAATTGCAAATGGAAATAAGACATAGACATTGGTGGAGAAAGCGAATATTTAGCAAAGCAGGACGCTGAGAAAGAAAGGTTGAATTTCAAGTGTGGGAAGTGCAGTAAGGGAAGAATACTGTAATTTTCGGAATGGGTAGAGCTAGGTTGGGTCGGGACTTAATCACGTTTGTTTTTAACATTTCTGTTGCCCCGCAAAGTCCGCTGTTTGTTAACAGGATAACAATGTCGAGCTGTGAGTGAGTGAGTAAGTACGTGTGTGCGTGAATTAAGTTGAATGTTTGCGAGAGAGTGAGTGTGGGTAGGTCTGTGTGTTGTGAACTGTAAAGTGGTCAGAGGAATTGAATCTACTGTTTTGTATTAAAACAAATCGGAATTATCGAAAACTCTGTATGTGTGTGTGCATTATGCATGTAGTATAGGGCTAACGTTCGTAGATTTCGGTATGCACATAATGAAACGCTGTACTTATAGCTGATAACTTTATTGGTTAGAAACGAAAAATGCAAGCCGTAATCTTATGTAATTAAATTCCAAAAGGGACGAGGGGCATTCCATAGGACTGCAGACCAAACATGACTGAAGTGTTTTATTTTAACTTTGGTTTTAACCTTCATTATACATATATGACTAATGTGTATTTCGCCAAGCGTTTCAAATTTTATTTGCTCTGTATATGTTTGCGATTGTCTGTACATTTAATGAAGCGGACAGGAAACAGTACTTTATGGCTTCTATCAAAGCAGATATTTCAACGGCCAGACATTAGCAGTCAGCCCTAGACAGGAGGTAGTATTACAATTTATTTCGAAGAAAGGGGCGAAGAGGACGTGGACTGGATTCATGCGGCTCTGGATAAGGACAAATGGCGTCCTATTGTGAACACAGTAATGAATCTTGGGGTCCTTAAAAGTCAGGGAATATCTTGGCTAGCCAAAGAACCGTTAGCTTCTCAAGAAGGACTTAATTCTGTAGACTTAGTTTCTCAGTTAATTACTGAGTTTCTTTATTTTTAGTAAACGTGATGTCATCTCAACAATTTTGAACTTATTTTTTCGCAATAAATTTCATTCACACATGGGATATTGCTGTGGAAATGACTTGCAGCAGGTGGTAGCGCAGAAGGATATTAACTTTCGAGAGTGCCACGCATAAACCGTGACTACAATGAAACAGTTCTTTGATTCAAGAGTAGAGTATTCCTACAGTATTCTCAGTAGTAAGGTAGTATTGTATTACATGATGTGTGCGGTACGTGCTTAAGTAAAAGGCTCTTTGTTTTTGCTGGTATGTGTTTGATTGTTGACATGTCAGGCACAAACCCCCTCCAAATGTTCCTTAATATTCGACCGGCTAAGTAAAGTTCATTGGAAAATTTAAGTTAGTCCTGTCGTCCAGCCAGAAGCCAGCCACTGTTCTGACTATATAACCATATGGACCATGTGCTTAGTTCAGAATAAAGCTAATGCAGGCCTATAATTTCGTAGACTCAGTTTCGTCCTCGTATATGAACCAAAATCGGCGAATATTTCTTCCTAACGTTTTGCATGCTTTTATAGGGTATGGGCACTTTAGGCTACGCACTTAGACCACGCCGAATGCGTGCTGAAGGGACCAGTGATTTGGGATGTTGGTTGTTGAAATTTCTTTTGTTTGTTTGTTTGTTTGTCTCACTACAGGCGGGATGTTGCCTCGTGCCTTCTGTTTTCCAGGTTTGTGATCCTCGTTTGTAAATATTTGTTAGGATGCGAGGTTTGAACTTCTTACAGCGGCGATGTTAAAGGTTTAGTCTTCTTCATGTTACATTGTGTCTTCGGATGCGACATGCGACACGTAACATTCTGGAGAACTTGAATATGCGTTTGGTATGGCACCTTGTACGAGGATCGGTCGATTGCGAGGCCACTACCTGCACAGCGCAATGTGGATACGTAGAATAGGTGTACAGAAATCGACTCGCAAAGTGACATTCAACCATGACTGTAACAAATGGATACGACGCTCTTTTCATAAAGAAAGAATACTCACAATAAATCTCAAACTTTTCACTTAGTTTGGAAGGATACGAGCCGATCAGATTGGCCAAGTGGTCCAAGATATGTATCATCTTCGACGACTCGAACAATGGGAAGGATCATTTGATTACGGTAACATCGTATGTACCCTTCAAATCTGTTTGGCCTTCTTTAAAATAGGGGGGTAGAACAAAAGTATGGTCTTGTCTCTTCCCATGCCACAAGAAGCAACCTAATGAGCAACATATGTGATAGCTGGAGGAGAATCGAGTGCTGAAGTAATGCATTTTTTACGAAGTCTTTCCGTCTCCAGCATGTTACGTTCAATCAAGATAAGAATCCAAGCACTTCTCCTGTGCAACGTTCGAGGGATGCACAGGGGACACGAGATATAAGGGAAGCTGGAAAGTAGGGTTGGTTCTGTCGGGGATACTGCGTGAATCGTTCTCATGTTGGGATAAAATGTTGACAGTCGTATAACACTGCCTTTAAAAACCGATGTTTTCAATTTTGCGTTTTTTAAATTATATTTTTGTAGTGTTAAGCCAACTGAACGCAGTAGTATGGATTTGCCTTTGATGATCTGTTGCACAGTTTATCTTTCTCTTCAGTACAGTTCATGTTTTAAATATAATTTACTCTTAAACTTCGTGAGTATGTAGTAAATCTAAGTGTATATTACTGTTTTACGGCGGGTTTAATTTCATGTTCGTTCTTTTCATAAAATGAACACGTAAAGGAGAATTTGTGGGAACATATTCATCATATAAGCTTAAAAATGCCAAATAAATCTATTTCACATTTGGGGATGTACACCAAAAATTGTCCGCCGAATTTAATTTCCATCAGCATCAGTGTGCCCTAGCTCTTATCCACACCAGCCTTCCCGGATTGCTCAGTGTAACTCACAAAACTGCACGACGTATGTTTCTTTCTAATTATAAAATAAAAACCACCTGATACACATAAATGGGCGTGAAACCATTGTACCTGGATGATTTTTGTTTTGTCACTGTTGTAAATGAAGTATGATGTAATCCTGAACCGGTTGAAGGTGAAGCTCCTTCAACTTTTGTTTGAACCAGTTGTCTTGCGAATCAGTTGTACTGCTATTCATTTTAATGTTTGTTGTTGTTTACATCCGTCAACAGTACTGTTTATGATACAAAGCCATGGAGTTGCTTGCTTCTAATTGCTTCCGCCAGCAGGAGATTTGTCCCTACATTTAACCCTTCGAAGACTAAGCGTTTGTGTTTTAAGGTTCCTCTGGTTCAACCATTTGTCCGTACGGTACGAGCAGCATGCAGATGAAGAAGAGTATGGAACCTTGGAAGAATGATACTATAAAGGGAAAACTACAGCACTCGGTGGAGAAACCTGCCTCACTGCCAGTTTTCCCACCATAAATCTCACATTAACGGGCCCGGAATCGAACCCAGGCTTTCGCGGTGTGAGGCCGTCAACTAACTGCATGAGCCATGACCTGACCTCTAAATATTAATTGAAGGTACTTTTCTATCCAATGTTCCCAGATTTTCGAAAGAGCACTGGTTTTTGGAATGTTTCCAGACTTCGACCCTTTGTCCTTCTGGTGAGCGGAACGTGTCGTTGAAGATGAGACAGGAGCATACAGACCTCAAATCTCACATGGACTAACTTTGGCTCGAACTCTGGCCTACGTGGTGGGAGGTCGGAGGCTAACTGCCTCAGCCATGGCACGGTCATTGAGTAGGGTTCACGTGAACTGTATTTAAAGTCGTGTAGTAAACACACTACGTCTCGATTGTAAAAGCCAATCAGTTAATGTTGTACAGAGAAGTAATTGCTGTTTTTCTGATAACAATACGAAGCACAGAAATACACTCTGTGGGCAGAACGTGGAATATCTTAATGTTAAACTTGGTGGTACGCAAAACAACCATTAGGTTTTAGACCATTAAGATATTCGCACTGACTGAGAACCTGATTGAAAAATACATTACTAAAACTGGTAGATGAATTCTGAAAATCAGTACCCTGCAGTGGGGTGATATTAATATGGGCGAGTGTCACTGGTCCCTAAGAAGCTTTTGAGCGTAGGCTGTTACTGAATCTTTAACGTCCTACCGTGCATATTGAACTGTTACGTAAATAATTAAAGAAAATCTGCCAGTTGTATTTGAAGGATATATATTTTGTATTAGTTTGGAATAAGGTCCAACTGAGTGATACGAATATTTGTGTAAAAAAGATGGCTGATGTATATCAACTTTCCTGCACTTTTTAAGGCGTAGTGAATATGTGTTAGGCTACACGTTTTCCAGGTTTGGTTGCTTGCTGAAGAGTATCAGGGATGACAAGAGCTGTTTCAGCTTTTTTATTTCAACACACTGAGATAATAAGCGACGTAGTGACAAGCAGTCTGTCGACTGACATATGTGGATCTGCAGTAATTGGGTTTGTTTTCATTCTCGCGTTTTCCTTCCAATGTCATATTAAGCCAGTGTTTCTGAGCTGTTGACTAGCCCAGCGCAACCGGTCCGCAAATTTTGGTTATTGTTGTAGTCTAGCATGTAGTATCTGGTCATAATTGGAACGAGACAGGTAATGTACGTATAAGAGTAGCATTGAGACTCGTTCGCCTGACCACTTTTACCGTTGAAAAGGAATAAATATTACATGTTCTGAGTGTGTGACTCTAGCCTTACTTATCCAGCATACAATGCTCATGCACCGTGCTATGTTGTCATCTGTGGCTTGTCTGGCTCTAACATATTTTTCCGCATTATCTCATAAACGGTACGATTTTCGGGGGGGGGGGGGGGGGGTGTGAAAAAAAAAAATTTTTTTTTGGGTTTTTTTAAAAATTTTTTTTAAAACTTTTTTTTTTTTAAAAAAAATAACAATTTTTTTTAAAAAAAAAAAAGATTTATT
>Ga0123352_10001374_pt1 | contig 32112 bp, 23 predicted proteins | sample TergutLab28metaG_FD_89700 | JGI IMG/M metagenome (GOLD analysis project Ga0123352, IMG submission 89700) | Labiotermes labralis P1 segment gut microbial communities from Petit-Saut dam, French Guiana - Lab288 P1 | ecosystem: Host-associated > Arthropoda: Insects > Digestive system > Gut ...
CGGAAAGTACTGCAATGTGAAGCTTGAAGCCTGAGCGGTGGGGATCACTGCTGGTTCAAGAGAAGTACCAGGAAGAAATGCCTGTGACAAGAGACATACATATTGTATAATAATAATAATAATGTTCCAAAGAAGGAGGTGTTAATTGAGGAACGATTCTGAGTGACACAGTCAGAATTAATTCTGTGTAGCTTCAGTGTGTCATTAATTGCATTAGGTTTTGTGCTGTGGAAATACAAGTCTGGGAAATGGACTGTTGGATATTGCAGCAATTACTCTGGTTTTTTTTTTAATGTTTCCAGTGCCCAGAACTGTTTTATTTTGTAATAGTAATTGTTCTCAAATATGAGGTATGATCAATAAAAGACCGGACTGTTGTAATAAAAGCTGTATGTTGATAGATACAACTTATTCAAGTTTGTCGCCTTCAAAGTAGTTTCCTTCGCTAGCAACACACCACTCCCAATGTTTCTACCAACTTTGCAATGCTTTCTGGAATAATGCTTTCAGAATGGTGAGCAACTCCTTCATTGAATTTTTCTGGATCTCATCAAATGTGTCGAAACCGCCTCCTTTCAAGGTAGACTTCAGCTTAGGAAACAGAAAAAAGTCTGCTGGAGCCAAATCTGGAGATTAGGGTGGCTGGGGTACAACGGTCGTTTCGTTTTTCGCCAGAAAATTGCACACAAGGAATGACGAGTGAGTGGGTGCATTGTCGTGGTGCAACACCCGACTCTGGTTCGTCCACAACTGAGGCCTCTTCCGGCGTACAACTTCCCTCAAACGCTTCAGAACTGCTACGTAAAACTCCTTGTTTACTGTCTGACCACGTAGAATGAATTCATAGTGGATTACACCTTGCCAGTCAAAGAAAACGACGAACATCACCTTCATGTTGGATCGACTTATTCGAGCTTTCTTCGGTCGTGGCAATCCTTGCCCCAACCATTGTGACGACTGAGCCTTGGTTTCAACGCCATAGCCATAAACCCAGGTTTCATCGCCTGTTACGATGGTTTTCAAGAAGTTTTCATCGATGCTGATACGGTCAAGCAGTTCTTAACTGATGTTAACACAGTTTGCTTTCTGGTCCTCGATCAACACACGGGGCACGAATTTTGTGGCAATGCGATGCATGTTGAGTTTTTCTGTCAGAATTGCTTGGCATGATCCAAAGCTGATGCCTACATCTTCAGCAATCTTTCTGATAATCAAGCGGCGATTTTGGAGAATCAAATCACGAACTGCATTGATGTGAACGTCGTCTGTTGAGGTGGAAGGTTGTCCACTTCGGGGATCTTCATCAATTGACATTCTTCCTTTTTTGAAACGACTGTACCACTCAAAACACTGCGTTCGGCTCATACATTCATCTCTGAAGGCTTGTTGAAGCAGTTTTCAGCAGTTTTCCCGAGTTTGAAGCAAAATTTCACACACACACGCATTGTTCTTCCAAGTCCTTCATTTTCACTGCCTATAAAAATCGCAAGCCGGTCACTTCACTTGCTTACTTCAGTGGCTGTAGCTCGCTTACTGGCAATGATAGAGTGATGCGGCAAGAAGCTTTGTGTTACCAACGGTTGCCACTACTCAGTGCCACTAGCCACAGTGCATTCCGTTCACTGGTTTAGGCACTGCGTGCTCAATTTGGTCTTTTATTGATCATACCTCATACTTGTGTAGACCAAGATGTCAGACTAATGCCACTGAGTTGTTGCTTTTTCCCTAAGTCTGTCAGAAGGAATGTGTAATCTTTGCAGCCTCTTTTAGCAAACCTCATGGCGTGAGCTCAGACTGGTGCAGGTCCAATTATGTTATGTGGTTTGGAACTGTAATATAAGAAGTGGTTAGGCCAGGCAGCATAAAACATGATAACAGTTATGTGGTTGGGCGCTTAGTGTTCTTTGTTTTGTGTTTCTGTAGCATTAGTGGTAGTTATAGATCCTCTTCAAAGTTATGTGTCTTGAAGCTGTTAATTTTGTGTTCCAGAATATTGTGGAGAACTTAGTAACCCAGTCCAGTCCTGTGAAGGATCCAGAAAAGTTATTGCAAGACATGGATGTCAATAGACTGCGTGCCGTCATCTACAGGGATGTGGTGAGTTGACTGTAGCTGTTGTGGCTGTATACGCAAGCATGTGTTGAATTGCCAGTAGCTGTTGTGTGTGTATGTGCAGGGATGTGATGAGTTGGCAGTAGCTGTTACATGTGTATATGCTTGTCTTTGAAAGGTCGGTGTTGTAGGTCTCCAGTTAGTGGCGAAATCAAGAAGATATCTGACTGGATGTTGAATAATACATTTCTGGTAAAATAATGAGAAGTAATGATTGTGGCAGATGAGGTTGTACCCAGGTTTGATGGGAACTGTGCTTCTAACTGTGCCTGCACAGGGCATGGATTTGTTTTTTCTTGAGGTTTGTTAAATATACAAAGCTTCATTAATATTTATGATGCCAATGATATATCTTAATTGCACGTACTGTATATCATGCACCTGCTTTCTTTACCCTGAGCAGTTTTGGCCAATGTTCTAAGTATGATGCGGTCCTATTGTGAAGTTGGTCTGGCCTGGAACACAGAGTGTGTACACACAGTTTCATTTGAAATTATTATTTTGCTGGAGACATGGCAGTGACAGACACAGGTTACTCCTATTGTTACGCTTTTTGCTCAGCTGTTTTGCTGTAGCGCACATGAAGAATTAGTAGGTCATGTGCTTCTTATAAAATTTCCAAACTTTGCTATAATGCTGTGTGATTATACCAGGTCATGCAGATTATGGCAATGTATGCTGTGTGCAGTGAATATGTACATAGTTTTGTTATTGAGCATGCACCGCACATTGCTGCCATGCACCATCACACTCAGCTGATGGACATCTGCGTTTGTGACTGTACAGTCAGTAACTGAACACTGATACACTTTACATTTTTTGGAGTGGGAGGGAGGTAGGGGGGCCTTATTTGATGTACTGTGTATTTAGTTGACTCCATGAATTGAAGCAATGTGAACTCCAAGCATTTAGCCAAAGTTAGTTTTAACAGTATTAATAAAAAGACGACATGTGGCAGTGAAATTAGATGTGTTAAATTTTCTGAACTTGATGATCTATACAGACCTTCGTTATTAATGGTGAAGTCATTTTTTTTTTAAATTTCTGTCAGTTTGCTTGGTTATTTTGTGATGTAATTCAACAAATAGTCATATTTATGTTCATTTTGTTTCTTAAGTGTACCTTCCCTTTACGTCACATTTCGGACCGTGGTAATGCATCAGTGCATACTGGAAAGGTACATTCCAAATGTGTGGTGCTCTGCTGAGTGCTGGCTCCAGTTTTGGAGTACTACAGTGGACCACCTGTCACTGTGGTCACTATATATGCCAATTCCATACTATTTCTCTGTGTTAGACAATTTGTGGTCCACTTCATTGTTACTGCACAACTGTTATAAATAACCATGCACTTGGGCATGCATGCACACACACACACACACACACACACACACACATACGCACACACACACACACACGTGCACACGCACGCGCTGGTGCATTGTTTCCACAGTAGTGCAGTTGGAAAAGTGACAGCCAGTTGTGCAGACATATCAGGTTAAATTTGGTCACGTAGCGTTTTTAATAATTGTGTCCATAGTGCATTTCAGTATCATAAAACTTCTTTTACATTACACACAAATTTCACTACCAACTGTCTATATTTATTATACAATGCTCTTTCATGTTTTAGTCATTGTCAGGGAGCTACAAGTTTGATTGATACATACAGCATATATAGCAGGTTGTCACGGATGATTGGCAGATTGTAGACGTGTATTGTAGTGTAACAACAATACAGTGATGACTTTCACTCTATAATTTGTCAGTATATAAATAGGTAGATACAATCTTAAAACTGTTTTTTAAAAACTTGTCTTAAAATGTTTTAACGTTATATCTACCTATTGTTAATTAGGTAGCGAGTCATCACGGTGTTATTGTTACATTATATTATACACGTGTATACAGTCTGCCAATCATCCATGACAAGTTGCCATTTGCTCTGTATGCATCGATCAAACTTGTAGCCCCGTGAAGATAGCCAAAATATATGGCTGAAACATGTAGTAGTATTGCATAATACATATAAACATTGTGCAACGAGTTGGTACTGTAATTTGTGTGTAGTAGACTGTTGCATGTAAGGTGGACAACATCAAATATGCTCCTTGACTTTATATGAACTACTTTCATGTCTGCTTATTTTATTTTATGTATGTATTTCTTTTCTTATTTATTTTTTATGACCTTATTTCTACCAGGATTGCAACTTCATTAACATTGTGGCACATTTCATGTTTGTTACTAGTTTGACAGCATACAACGCGTGTTCAAAAAAAGACCGAAATTTTGCTATAAAGACTTTATTGCTCATTTTACATCATTTCAAGCACTGTCCCGTTCAAAGTAGTCCCCTCTACTGGCGGTACACCATTCCCAACATTTCTTCCATTGTTGGAATCCTTTCTGGAACGCACTTTCTGTGATAGTACGCAGTTCTCTTATCGCATTTTCCTGAATCTCCTCTGTGGTTTGGAAACGACGTCCTTTCAAAGTGGTTTTAAGTTTGGGAAACATGAAAAAGTCTGCTGGGGCTAAGTCCGGAGAATAGGGTGGATGGGGCACAACAGATGTCTGATATTTTGCCAGATAACTGCGGATGAGGAGTGACGCGTGAGCTGGCGCATTGTCGTGGTGCAACATCCAAGTCTGATTTTCCAACATTTCAGGCCTCTTCCTGCGCACAGCATCACTCAAACGCAGTAAAACTTCCTGGTACAACTGTTTGTTTACCATCTGACCACATGGTACAAATTCATGATGGACAGTGCCTTTCCAATCAAAAAATACAACCAAAATCACCTTGATCTTTGACTGACGCATCCGTGCTATTTTTTGTCGAGGAGACCCTTTCCGCATCCACTGCGATGATTGCATCTTGGTTTCAACATCATACCCATAAACCCACATCTCATCTCCTGTTCTAATGTTCTTAAGAAATTTTTCATTACCATTTACATTGGCAAGCAGTTCCTGATTGATTTCAATACGGTTCTATTTCTGATCATCACTCAACAAACATGGCACGAATTTTGCGCTGACATGATGCATCTGAAGTTTTTCAGTAAAAATTTGATGGCAAGATCCTATGCTGATGCCCACTTCATCAGCAACTTCTCGGACAGTTTAATTACAATTCCCACGAATTACAGCGTGAACTCTCTTGACATGGTCATCATTTGTTGATGTGGAAGGTCGTCCAGGCCTGGGATCTTCACCGACCAACATTCTGGACTCTTTAAAACACTGAAACCACTCATAGCACTGCGTTCAGCTCATACAGTCCTCCACGTATGCTTGGTTAAGCAATTGAAATGTCTCTGTAAAATGTTTACCAAGTTTGAAGCAAAATTTCACACACACACACACACACACACACACACATTGTTCTTCAAGCTCTTTCATTGTCACTTTGTCACTACTCCGACAAACAGCTTGTGCACGTGCTCAGTTCAGTGGATGTACCTCGACAACTAATGCTCATAGTGAAACTGAACAAATGGCAGTTTATTGTCAAAACCTGAGGCTAGGTGTGCTCAGTAGCTGCAGTGTGCTCTGTATGCTGTTTGGCATGCTATTTAAAAAGTTTGGTTTCTTTTTGAACATGCCTCATGTTACCTCACTTCTGTAAATAATTTCTGTCTGTAATTGGTTATGTATGACTGTGTGTATTTATGTACAGACTACCTCTTCTCTTAAGAGAAACATGTTCTGCTCCACGCCTTGCGCATGTTGCTGATCATATCCCTGTAGTTCCTGAAGTATGGGATGCCTTCTGCCACTGGCATTTCCAAGAGTCCAACACACACACACAGACTTTGTTGACTTAATGTGTAGGGAAGAAGATATAGAAGATATAAAAAATATTGGTAAAAGTCATTATAGACACAATGATTTAAGAGAAGAAATTGCTGCATTGGATATTTAATGCATGCTGCTTACACTGTGGGCAGCACGTCTACCTACTGGGCTACCACAAACAACTAGATGTAATTTTTACCAAGACATAAGAACTAAAGACAGTAAAACACAGAGAGTAAGATGCAGATCACAGAAAAACAGTGGTTTGTCAGTATCTGTTATATTGGCACGGAAGTCAGAGTATGGTTTAAAAAAAATTGTCTGGGTCCCCACTTTTGGCATTAAGAAACAGTAATAACCAGGCAATGCCTACTGTTGGAGATATGTAACCTCCTTCATGTGTACTTATTTGATGAATTGATTTCAGAGAAGTATGTGGAATCACATGAAATATGAAGAATTGCTATTTTATTAAAACTGTGAGTGATGATTATTGTTCAGTTGGACCACCTGACTCTGAGCATGAAGGTGTAACAATAAAAATCACAGCTCACAGTAACACATAATTGTGGCCTCCTTTGATCCTTGCAACTTACTTCCTAAGACTCACTGTTGCATTACCTTCCCATCACTGCATTTTGTCACATTGTCACTTTCTAAAATGTTTCCATGCCAAAATTCTATTTGCATTTCGTATGTTACCTATCTTAGCCATTTGCAGTATGCTCAACAAGGTTACATATTTTGTCATTTAGGTTCATTTGTTTACTTTGTTTTATATGTGTGTTTGTTATATTATTCTCTGTAATCAAAAGACCTCATTTCACAATCATACAAGGTAATGGGAAAAATTAATAATTGGTAAGGTAAAGCAATTCCTTTTCAGGCCTAGACAGGCCCTGAGGGTTCCAGGAGGCTGAGGCTCCCCGATTTCAAGACAGTCAGCACATTAATGTGATAAGATTTTCAGCCCAGTGCACCGGCCACCTTTATCTCCAGAAAATATCCCTGATACTCATTTCTGTTAGAGTCTGAGTTGCCCCCAGGGCCAAAGTGAGGCCAGAAAGATTAAGTCAATGAAAAATTCCAGTGACACTATCGAGAATCGAACCCACGGCTTTCTGGCTTGTAGCACATTTTTTGAACCAACTGCGCCATGGCATGCCGCTGGAAAATAAATAAATAAATAATATATTGAAATAAATTACAAAAAACAGAACTTGTTCTCACAGGAGGAGACCAAGCAAGCACAGTTCCTGTCTCTGGCCATTGTGTACTTCATCTCTGTGTTGATGGTATCCAAGTACCGGGATATTTTGGAACCACCGCTGACACCTCGGCCGCCAAGTCCTACAGCACCAACAACCACATCATCATTACGTGGCAGTGGAGGATCTCACCGTGGAGGCAGCACAGGCAGTCCATCAGGTAGGTTCATTTTGTTGGTATTCCTGATGTCACTTGATTTTCTCATTCCATGTTAATGTGTGTTGTTCCTACGCTGGCAGTAGTGGGGACATTTTACAGTTGCCACACACCCTTGATCAAAGTGCAAAAACTGCCAACACCTGCAGTGTATGTAGGCAGAGGTTGCTAATTTTAATCAAGATTACCAGGTAAGCTAAACTATCTGTTACTCAGTGGTGTAAACCAGTTTCTTTTTAGTATGTTTTCATACTGTACACCCCCATGGTATATAAAGTTTTGTAGTATCTGTGTGTTTTAATAGTGCTGCCAACAAGTTCTGTTAACAGTCTTATAAATGGCAGAATAAATTATTGAGATTTAATATGTTAACCAACAAAATTCGTATGGCAAAATACAGTCAAACACAAATCATAAACCCTGCTTCATATTAAGTGCCAACTCATACATGTTTTGGTACCAAGTTGCAATCTTCAGGCAGTTTAGTAATGAATGATCATAAGTCCAACATGTACTCCAGTTACTAGCCACCCACACTTTTTTTCATTAGAATTAAAATTAAAGATCTTAAACTGTTAAAATTCTAGATTACATGAGTTGACCAGTATAAATGCAGATTGCTGTAATAACACCATACAGTACTGAGCCTCTTCTGGGTCAAATTCATAAATTTGTAGGTTTTTGGGTTTTGTATACAAACATCTGCTGCAATATATAATCCCACGGCATCTCATCCAACTGAAGTGCATCAGGGAATATATCCCCTTGACACTAAATACGTGTAGGAGTGGGCACTTACTATTATTTGTGTTTTATTGTATTTTGTGTAGTGCATTTTGTTGGTGAATATATTGAATGTAAGAAAATGCACGGCATGAATAACATAAAATTTGTTGAGATTTACCTGAAAAACTTGGAATATTTGTTTCCTTTTTACCACTTATGGAAGTATAGTGGCTGAATGTGGTGGTGATATAAAGTGTCAGGTATTCCACTTTGCCCACTTTGAAGCAGGGGTTCTGTAATTTGCTTTTACATTCACAAATAAGGAAACTCTATCAGAAGTAGTGTTATACAGTCAACATAAGCTGCAGTCTGGTGTCCTCTAAGTGGTGGAGAGATCCCACTCAAGGTTTAATGTTGAAGCCTTGCACAGATCACAGGTGCCTGTCAGACAGATTCTCTTGCAGGTGTTTTGTTGATGATTAACACTATCTGTCACACATTGAAATTAACTACATCATCAGTAAGTCAATACCGTACACACTTCATAGCCAGCCACAAACTATCTCCAATTTATATATATATATATCTTTGTTCAGTGTGTAAAGCACTGAATTTCTTTTGCTGGTTATTCTGCAGCCATTTTCTCCCATATTAAAAATGGTTAATTTATAAAGTATTAAACAGGCAGTGAGATGTTTATGGTGGCGTAAACATTGATTATGTGAACTGTGTGAGGGTAAAGAACATTTACAGCATGTTAGAAAAGGAAGTTCATTTAAAGTAATTTTTGTAACTAGGAAATACAAAAGTGCGTAGGTTTATGATAGAATTGACTGATATTGACTGGATGTGTCATTGCTGCATTTTGGCCGTTGACAAGATGTATTGTGGATTGTCATCAGACACTGAAGTGGACTGTCACATCGTGTGAAGTGTGCTGACATTGCATGGTAATGCACTTGTTGTCTTAATATTCTGGGAAGAATTTCAGATACATTGGGTTCATACTTTATTGATTAGACAGCAGACAGTGCATGTGGATTGTGAAGTGGTGTATTGTTGATTATTTGGAATTCCTGGATATGTATACAGGTATGTCTCATTTTACCCGAAGCATATGTTCCTGAAAAATGTCGTGCAAATTGAACACAGTATTTGCATTTAAAACAGTATGTTCCCAAGCATTTAGGGGATTGACAGCCTTATCTTGTATAGTTTATGACAGCCACAGTGTCAGCAGAAGCAGCTTTCCCAGTCATATTCATGTTACAAAAATTATATCTTTTTGTGAACCTGCTAAACCAACCTGTACTTGCACTAAATGGTTTGGCATTATCATCACACTTTGACAGATCCTCATAAATAGAACAAGCCTTGGCTTGAACCAAAAGCATGCTTACAAGTACGCGGCATTGATGCTGATCCTCTGTCCACATACTCAACATGTTTTCCATAGATTTCATAGATCTGGTGGTTTTGTGTCTGGTGCAACTCTGATGCTTAGGTGCTTTGAACTAAGACATTTCCAGACATTAGTTCCTTTTCTCAGAATCTTTAATTTGGTCTCTTCTACCATCTCTGTAAGATTGTTGTTATTTTGTTCCACCACCACCCCTCCCACACACACACACACACACACACACACACACACACACGTATGTGTATTTTAGCAGTACACTGCTATTCTGCATCCAGTAACCATGGCAGTCATGCTTATTGCTCAACTTTTTCTTCTGCCTCATCTCACACCTTGTAGACACCATACCCAGTAAACCATCATGTGACAAGCTACCATAGTATTTATGCACTACTCCACGGCTTCTGAGCAGTTATTTCCTTATCCCTAGAGCAACCCAGGCATTAGTCTCATCAATCAATGTGCTTCTTTAATGGTTCTGCTATTTTTTATGTTTGATGCTGAACTATATCTTCTGCCCCAATGCAGACCTTACATAGAACACAGAACAAAAGTTAATTATGACTTACTCACGCCAAAGGTGTGACTGATGTGTGGTATTGCATATAGGGAGATTTTGTATGTGAAAGTCAAGATGACGTAATCCTTTTAATCTTTGACTCCCATGGGCTTGGGACAATCCAATTTCCTGTTCCAACTCTCCATAGCTGTGATTGGCCATACTACCTTAAATATCCATGAAAACGCACATGAATATCCATCACTGCCCCTTCAGCACCCACCCAAACCAATTCAGTTGCCCCAAAGATGCAGGCAGCACATTTCTCCAAAAAGTCAGAATGTATAACCAAAGCATAATGCTGAAACCCTAAAGAACACCCATCTGTATGGGATTCAGTCTGCTTTTGAACCACATAAAATGTAATGGAATATTTTCAAGCTTAACTTCATACAAAAACAAAACTGAATATGGGTTTTTCTATGCTACAAGCAGATTATCATTGCATGGCATATGGTGTGGCATAGCTGGAAGTACGTATGTGTCTCGTGGTCTTCACAGTTAAGGGTGGAGATGCTGATGATTGCTCACCTGTCTTTTATTGTACCTGATCACGTCAACAAGACCCTGTCTGTGGTCTGTTCCTAAACCAGATGAGTTCAGTTTGCAGTATCACATCATGTTTTAAGACCATGTTTTCCAAACTTGTTTGTTTGTGGACCCCTTTTGGCTTTGAAAAATAACCATGGATCCTCACATCCTTGCTCATGTAAATATAGGGTGTCTGGATGGTAGGTATCCAACAAAAATTTATATCTCAGGCCGATTTTAGATAGATACTTATACATACCAGTAGTGTATGTTACAATGCCTTGCATGATGTGACCTTAACTAAAATGATTATCACTCTGTGTGTGTGGTTATAGAAAGTTCTTAATTAGATATTCTAACAGTCATATGAAGCAAACATTTCACCAATTAAAGAAGTTTCACAATTATTTTAACAAAAAATTATTCCTTTAATTTAAAAGATGAGTAAATTTCAAAGTGTCCATTACAGGAATTTACCTGATGATCCTCTGGGAACTGGTCTTGGATCCCTTGGGATCTGCAGATCACACTTCGGGAACCACTGTTCTAAGTGTTTTCTGACCAGATTTTGTGTAAATTCTTGTAGTTCTTTGTGTGCTATATTTCACACCCATCATAACCTCCCTAGTCATCCTAAAGATATGTGGGAAGAAGAACAAACTATGATGCTGTTGCTTCTCACTGTGCAGCTGCCTCTATTTCCCTGTTGCTTTCTGTCACTTAGTTAAAAATATTTTCCCTGGCACTCTGTTCTCAGACACCCACAGCCTCTGTTCTATGAACATGTAAAAAAATGTTTTACACGTGTACAAAGTAGCAGGTGGTGTTTGATCTGTATGACTTTTAAACAGAAAATTAGGGGGAAGAATGTTCAGAACTGAATGGTAACAAACATTTTGTGGTTTTAATTTGTTCTTCATTCTCTTGTGAATGAAATTTTGATTTGTTACTTATGTGCAGCTATTTTTTTTCTTTGTCATATTTCTTAAGGATTTATTAGCCATGTGAATGTTATGATTGTGTCCCCCAGATTCCGCCCTTTTCCACATGGAAAGGCAGGCTTATACTGACATGATGTTTGTCTGTTCATACATCATCAGTTTAAAACTTCTGGACCAGTAGATGTGTTTCAGTGAAATTTGGAATTAAACATATTTGCTTTGTTGCATCTAGTTTTTTTTTTTTTGTGACAATAAATGATGAACTTATATTTATTTATTTATTTCATAACACTGTCAGGAGCTCAGACTGTATATTGTTGAAATGATTTAAGAATCACTGACGAGTGAAGCTGAGCATGCTGGTTATGATAACTATAGTAATAATTTCTTTGTAATATGTTTGTGGGTTATGTGTGATTGAAGATTGAAGTCTTGTTAGATGTTGCGCCACATCATTAGGCAAGTTTCCAGTGTTTAAGAGGGTCATAAAACCTTATCTTAAGAGTCAAGGAGTTCTTCTTTTTTAGACTGCTTGACCCTGCAGAGGATGGCACTCTAATCCTCTGAAATATCAGGAACTTCTTCCCCAGTGACACAGAGTAACATCCCAGAAGACTTGAATCTTCAGTAACACTGCTCTGGGAACCTTAAATCTCAGATATGTATGATTATGTTACCCCGTTTAATCTATATTTGTTGGTGCGGTTTATAGCAATGCATGTTCTCAAAAACACAGGTATTTGTCTATTCTCCGACCATCTGTGTTATATATTCCTGTCACCCTGATGGATGGTCTGTTTTTTGAGGAATGCAGTGAGATAGAGGCAGAGGTCTCTTCATCATATCTTGGTATTTTTGAAGATGCCTTCTCAACTGCATGGGTTATATGGGCTCGACTTGTGAATTATGGGGTTGTAAAAGGATGGGCTAATGGGCTTATTTTGAGGGGCTCTCCCAACATGTGGCTATGACAGGTGAGAGTCATAGAAAATGTTTGTTTGTTTAGCCAGTCTGTGAGCTGAGGATTGAACTTGGGACCTCCAAGGTGTGGAGTTTGAATCCTAGTAACTTAACTGACAAATATACTGTATGTGTGGTATGGTTGATAAACTTGTGGTTGTGGCTCAGTTGTAACTACTTTTTTATGACAGAGTTTCACTTCATTATTGATACGTCTTGAACCTCCATGTTTTGCTAGTATTGTTGTTCAGTGCTTGTGAAGTGTAGTGGTGTCCTTTTGTGCCCTCTCTGATCTGATTGGCCAGGTCACCTTGTGCCTGCATACTTAACCAACACATTGTCTTCCACCACTTCGCTTCATCCGCCTAGAACACTTTGGTCACCCTAAGTGTGGAGGCAGTAAATGCCTCTGAAACATAAGAATAAACCAGTGACCCTTATGTGAAACAGGTTAGCATTTTGTAGTGATACAATATGTTATGATGTCTGTTCACTGTTGTCCACACATCATTCATAGTTAATTCACTGTCTTCTACATATAGGCCAGTATCTTTGCGTGCCCATGCGCGCGCGTGTGTGTGTGTGCGTGCACACGCACTTGCACGTGTCCGTGGTTTTTCCTAATGAACACCAAAGTAATGAAGCATTCAGTAAAATGAAATTTCTTCTGAACCACAACATTATCTTTGTGTAAAAAATGTTCCCCTGTAATACATTCCATTGTAATGAAAAGGTCACTTTCACGCCATAAAATTCTGTCCTACTGTATGAAATAGTTAATCAATGTAAGGTTGTTTGTAAAAGCAAAATAATTAAACAGTAAGACACACACTTTACATAGTCTGCCACTTCATGTGTGAGACAAGTGACAGGGAAAGAGAAACGAATTACAGAAGTTGTCAGGGTGTGGTCAATTTGGACAGCTACAAGGTCTCACACCATGGTCGTGACCATGGTGTTTTGTGGCAGCATGCCCACCTATAAACACCATAACCCCTCTCAACCACAACCAGGTGCACATCGGGAAGTTTTCATTATTAACTTATTTTACAAAATTCTAATGTACTGGTCATCAGCCTTTTTCAGTGACTGATTTTTGTTGAAGGGTAAAACATGTAAAACATTTGATATCATCGTGTAAATAAAATGTGTTATTTAAATTTCGTTGTTGGACCGTTTGGAAGACTGCAGCCCAGCAGCCCCCTCTCCCCTTGGGTGCCCCTCTTTCCACAACCCAAGGGCACCAAACAAGCAAGGCATTCGAACCTGCTACCATGGAACATCGTCACTAAAGGAACACAAGCATTTGTGGATCACATGACTTTAGCCACACAAAGTGCGTGGTAAATTGGCCAGCTTTCCTTTCCAGTACTTACACTCGTTCTTTCGATTCCAGTGTTGCCACATGACTACTTCGCCTCTATAAACACAAGCATTTTCAACTCTTTCAGCTATTCTGCGGATTGTCTGCATGGTTATTAATTATAGAAATGAGTAAATATGTACTGTATTGCACAAAATAACTGCAGAACTGAACTTGACAGCAACTGGAAGTAATTTAGGAAATACAAATGTTTGGTACATAACCACACCCACCATTGTGTTCGTCACAATTTCTGCGGAATGGAATTGAAATGATAAGCATAATTGTACTTATAAATCTACGTAATAGACAGTTTTATTGCAGAGGTGTGATTAAATCGCCTGTACAAACATCCCCTTCTCAGCTCCTTTATGTACTATCATGTGAGAAATTTGTCTAGTTTCTCAGTAATGATACAGAAACAGCCAACAAGGCGGGAAATCTTCAACCTTTCACAATGATCAGAACAGAAGTACGGGATGGTGTACTTTTACAGCATTGAAATTCTTGATAATTTACCGAAAAGGTATGACTAGAATGAGCTGTACTTGTAAAATGATGGCCTCTGTTATGAAGTATATATTGCGAGTTTGTTTATTTTTTGTTCTACCTGTATGTGATTTCATTGTGTTCCAGTATAATGAAGTGTGGTTATTGTTGAACATAGTTTGAATCCGAAATAGGACACAGAACAGGTCACAATAATTTATTACATACAATTGTTCATTAATGTTTTACAGCATTTTCTTCAAAATTGATAAAATTGTAATTTTAACATTCCTTATTTAAATTAAAATATTCATTTATAGAGTACAGTGAATGAACGTGTAGATTATTTTTTTAACACCAATTTAAATTATTAATATTATCAGTCAGACTTCAGATATTTGGTGGGAGACTGTTAAACACTTTTATGCCAAAAAAAAAAAGTTGATTCCTCTTTAATATACTGATAAATTTGATAAAGGTTGGTGAAAATTAAATTTTTTCTAGTGTTTATGTTATAAACATCAAGAGTCCATTTTGAATTTATTTTTGTTCTTAGCTACAAATGAAAGAAAAGAAAACTATATTGTAATTTAAGAGGTAAAATTTGCATGGTGTTAAATAAATCTGTACCTGAGTCTCCACTTCTGCATCCAGTATTCTTTCTAATTCTGTTCGTTCGTATTTCAAAAACTTTTCTAATGTATGGAGAGTTCCACCAAATATTGTTCTGCAGTTCATAATGCAGTGAAAATAGATGTAGTAATTCATTTTCTGCTTCATTTAGTCACCTTCACAATTTCCATGTACTGTATACAGTTTTATATAGGCAGTAAAGATGGACACATTTTGTCTGTCTGTGAAATTTCAATATTAGCATTCAATAAATCTTAGTGCTCCTTTTTTAAATAAAATTTATTCCATTGTGGTATAATCACATTAAAAATTGATGTACATATTGCCGTCAGCCACAACAAATTTTATTAGTCCCATCAATACTTGCTACTTGTATTGGGGTCTGAATATAGTCAGTACAGCTGAAACATGTAGCAAGTATTGACGGGACAAATAAAATTTGTTATCGCTGATGGCAATACATATATAAATTGTTAAATCTCAGTGCACATTTTCTGATATAATTTGATAGTGTTCTTTGCAACAGCAGTGCATTTTGCTGTGAAGAATGTTTTGTACGTGATGTGTTAAATTCTAAGACACTGTTAAGGTTTTCAAAAAAACTAAAATTACTGTACTAAACTTTCCTTGCAGGTATTTTTTGACCATGTACAATTGTCTTGCCCTATTAGATATATTCTGGCTCTAATGATGTGATTACTTACAGTACTTGTGTCAGATCTACACCAGCATATATATAAGTATCTTTTTAATCAGTATAGTCTGAAAATCATCTGGCAGTAAAAATTCTGTGTGAATGGGCATACAAATCAGTTGTACAAAGTCTTTAGACAATTATTTACTGTTCACATACCTGCTGAGCATTTTGTATGTGATGTACTTAAGATCAGAGGTTCTGACAGCAGTTTTGATCATAATTAAGGTCTCCTTGGGTGTGATGTGTTATCGTTGCTTCCCAGTGCTACTATAGCGCGTTTGTCACCTGGAGTGTTACACCGTTAAATCTGGTGAATGGTTTGTGATGTTTGAGAATCTGATGATGGTGCCACAGTCCTCCAAGATGTCAGGAACCACTCACTCAGTGACCCAGCATCACACTTCAAAAGACCTAGATCCCTCGTTACATTTACTTCAGTTTCGTGTTTATATTTCAGGAAGTTTAATTTGTAAAAATTATCCGTGTTGTAACAATTTTAACTCTGCACTGTTGAATGAAAACATACTTGAATGTAGGTATATTTAGTGGTAGTTTATTCTTCATTGAAGGAAGTTGTTACAGTATTTTCATTGTGATTGTAAGATGCTGTATTGGTCTGCCAGTAACACACATTATTGATTTAGTAAATACTGTACATATAGTCATTAAGAGATTGTATGCTTATGGTCCCCTTGACATTTTTTAAAATTGTTACACAGTGGATTTTCTTCCTTAAGTTGTTACTGGGAAAGAATAATGAAGTGCAGACATAGAAGATATCATTTCTGATGAAATACAAGAGCGTAGAGTATTAGGAACATCAGTTCTATCCTTTTTCTATATTTAGAATGAAGCGTTATGAGTGCTCAAGATGTTTTGATTGAGTGAAGCAGATATTATTGAATGTTTTACAATGACAGCTCCACTATGATGTTTTGAAAGGAACATTTTGTATCATGAAGTGTAACAAAACTGCTTGTTAGTTGTGCATCTGTACCATATTGTTGCTAATGGTGTGTGCGTGTATGTTGTTTCTTTGGAACGCTGACACATAGAGGGGGGAGCGCGGCCTTTGTTCCCCCAGTGGTCGCATCACGTATACCCCCAGTTCCTACCTGCGTCGCACCCCAACGCCCAGCATCAACCTTTCCTGCGACATCGAAACCCTTTGTTCAAAAATTACAACAACAACAACCACATCATCAACAACAACAACAACAACATTAACATCAACAACAATCATGTGCCAACTAGATACCATAGAAATTCAACTCTTGGTCATCAAGGTAACTGATGTAATGAGTAAGGTTGTTTCCATATAGCCATGAATGTTTATCGCAGCTGTACGTCATACTAGCATCTCACACCCATTATTTTGTCTCTAAAAGAGAAGGATAGCACGTAGTAAAGAATTGACATCTATTAGTACTGGTCCAGTATGTGGAGTTCATCTCTTGTTGAACGGTTTATCCTGAATTAATAGGAACGTTGCTAGAAAGACGGGATGCTAGTAAATGTGCCTTTTATCTCCTTGCATTCCTCATCTGTGTTGCAGATTTGAATGTGTTGACTTGCATATTGATTGCATGTGGATATTTTATTGCATAATGCAAATTTTTGCTTAATTTGTCTGTGTATTTTGGGCCTCTGCATTTGCTGTTGTTTGGTGAATGTGAAGTATGTGCCACCCAGGGTGTCATTTTTTTTTGTACAAGCTAAGTTACTTTTCATTTTATTTATGTAAATCGTCCATTCTGAAGCAAATGTTTGCTCTTTACAGTGTTGATATTCTTATTCACACATTCCAAAATATGTGAGAAGTTTCTGTTGTCACATGTGCAAAAGCTTTTAGGTAATGAGTGATCTTGGAGGTGCTCACAGCAGAGATTATGAAGACAGCTTTGGCATTTGACACCATGTATCTTAGTTGAGAGAGAACAATGTTATGAATTAACTTTGCTGTTACCTACTAAACTACACAGTGCCATGTTCCCATTCAAGTATTGGGTTTATGTACCATAGAAATAAAATGGTATCTGAGGATTGGAGCGAGGTGTTGTAACATGGTACATTATTCCCTTGTAGAGCTGTCTGGGTAAAGTGCTGTGTGGAAGTAGTAAAGATTACTAACATTATGTGGGGACTTCTGTCTCCTCCTTGGATGCTAGAGCTATAGTGTTCACTATTTTGGCACAGACAACTTTTAAAAGACTGTAAATCACCCTATAAACCTTCAGTGTCTGTGACACCTTACCAGGTAATCCTGACAGTACAGAATACAGATTATCTTATTCATTTAAGCATTTTTATGGTGTTCCATTGTATGTTACTGATGAACATAACACTTTGTCATAAAAATAATATGTTTTGAAAGGAAGCACAGCATTTGTGTTTAAAATGGCACCATTTTACTGTGTGGTTCATAAGCATTAACTTTTTAGCTTGTACTTGGTATAAATACATTAGAGTGCCATAGTGCAGGTACCTGGATACCGGCCTAACTGCCTGATTGTGTCCAATCTGAGGACACTTTATGGGATTTATAGTAGGAAAAATGGCACATGAAAGTTTTTCTCACTTTGGATTTCTTGTACGAGTTATCTTTGCACCACAAATGCTCTGTACTGATCCATCATTGCCATTGAAGGGAACTGATATTATTCAACAAGCATGATATGACACAACGTAGTTCCATGTCTGAGGTTCCAGTGATATGACACAACGTAATTCCATGTCTGGGGATCCAGGTGTGACCAGTACTTTGCTAGATGCATAGTACTGAGAATATCTTGTAATGTTTGTAGAAACAGTGTTTTTGGAACTGCCAGTTTGTTGTATTTTACTATGTCATTCACTAGTTACATGTAATATATGACCGGTAGTGTACTGGGTTGCTTCCTCCAGTTGCTTCTGTGTTGCATTGAACTTGCCTTACTGAGCAAGCCAGCTACACTGGCACTCTTGCAGTGAGATGGTTATAGTCTGTGGTTAATGACAGTCAGTCTTCTTTCACAGTGAGAATACCATTCAAACAGTGCTTCTGTATCACATGTACATGTATGCTAAATACCAATGACATACTAGGTGTCACAAATTCAGTTGAAGATCTCATTATGTGCCTGTTCCAAACACAACAGCGATTTACAAATACATCAGAAGGCTTTTAATGATGGGTTCCATTCCATATAACAAGAGAACAAGCGAAAGACACATTCTAAGTTAAAAAAAAAAACTATTTGAAATTGGTGCTAGAGTGGAGACATCGCCAAGAAATCGTTAGTTTGACTTGCACTGCAAGAGGACATGTCCATATCATCATCACAAATTGCTGCATTACATCATGCAAGACAGCTGTGGTTCATGAAGTCTGTGACACATATTTTGAAGCAAGATCGACTTTTGTGAATTGGTATCTTCATGTGGTGCATGATGGAGAAATGGACCCCACACTCAACCCATTTAATGATGAAGTGATGTTGTATTGCAGTGGATATGTGAATTCATGGCATACAGTGATGGTGTTCCCATGTTAATCAGTATGGTGACATTATATTATGTTACTGTTTGTGTGTAGTAAGCTATCGGTGTTTTAAGGGTCCTTTTTTTTTTTGAGACCATAAATTCACACAAATATGTATGTGTGGGTTTCAGATAAGAATATCTTTTTGCCTCTGAAAATTAATCTTAACATGGATATGATGTTTAATGTTTCCTTGTTATTTATAAAATATATATTTGTGATGTCATGTATGCTGAAAGTTACTTGACATTTATGTGAAGTAATGCTTCAGGTTACCAGTAAAATTTGCTGTTAGTATAATGTAGTACATCATTAATATACTGGACACTTTTTTGTATTTTAACTGTAATTAAAACACTGTTTTATAATTAACAGAGTAACAGTGCACTTTGTTGCAGTTTTTGGGTTGTGAAAAATATCTGTGCAGGATGTGTTACTGATTGTAAACTTTCCAAGGATGTGAATTCCTCCAGCTTTGTGAATGCTTTCAGGTCCCAGTACAAATCTTGCTCAATCAAGGTTAAAATTATTCCCTCTGTCATCACATGGAACCTTGAGCAAAATGCAACACATCATGATCTTATGCCCTTTTTATTACATTGTGTGTGAAGTTTTATTATTTTCCATTGACATCATCATAGTCTGCAACACTGTGATGCAGCATATATAACTTCATATAGAGTGCAGTGTTACTTTATATATTTTTTTTCACCTGTCATGTACTACTCCCCTGTGTTATGGTTTGTTTATTACTTTAAAAAAATCAAGGGAAAATCCTTTTTTCATGTTAGTGAAGTTATGACTGTACTGTCAAAAGTGTTACAGCAGATAGGTTATGTCATTTGCTGTTCATTTGTGTTTTGACTGAAGACCTTTTATCTTTTATTCCCAGACATGTTTCTTGCAAAATATTGACTGTAACCCCATGTAACAAGCTTTTACTCTTATCGTATGCTATGATTAGCTTCCAACAGGTGGAGATCAAGACCGAATTTTTTCCTTTTATGTGTATTTGCCATTGAGAGTTCCAGAGTGCAGTTGTGGTTGGTTCATTTAACAGAAAGTTGTATAGAAAAGTTATGCATATATGTTCATGTAGACCTATCTGTGCATATGATTTGGTTTTATTTGTATTTGTACCTCATTTTTATTCAGTGTATGTTTCCAGTAGACTTTTTTCCCATAACATTTAGCGCAGTTTTTCAGAGCATGGCATTACTGTGTTAAAGTTTATGAATACCATAAGCCAGTGGTTCCCAAAGTATGCTCCGTGGATCCCAAGGGGTCCGTGACCAGTTCCCAGGGGCTTTCTGGATGCATATCTATAATGGCCACTTTGAATTTGATGTTTTGTTATAAATAATGACTGAACTTATTTCATTGGCGATATGCTTATTTTGTATGGCTGTTAGAATATATAATTAAGAAACCCCCTGTACCCATTTTAGTAAAGCTCAAATCATGCAATGCTTTGTTACATGTGCTACTGATATGTATTCGTAGCTATCTAAAATCAGGTCTGAGTTATAAGTGTTTAATTTTGGATACCTATTGTCTGGACACACTGTATTTATATGAGGACATTTGGTTATTTTTTGGAGCAAAAAGGGGTCCACAAGCAAAAAAGTTTGGGAAACACTGCCATATGCTGATAATTTTTACTGTAGTATGTCAGGCTGTTGGCAAGGCTTGGTGTGGCCAAGGTATGTTCCCGTGTTAAGCACAGTGTGCGAATAGTGGACTACATGGTGGAATGGAGGTAAAGCATGCATAGGAGTGTTAAAAATAAAAACAAGTTATGTTGAGAGCTTTTTTAAGAAAGAGGTAGAATTCACCTTGAAGTGTAAAAGAAGTGCCTGAATATCTCTTTTTGCCCTTCACATCTGTTAGTCTGCAAGATGCAGACCTGTGCAGACCCCATGTGAACATTTACTTCTTCTCCTCCTCCAGCACTTTAATGTGCAGTATACGAGCCCAATGTCATGATTTAAATCTCACATCAGCCTGTGGGTGCTATCTGCCAGCCGTCATTCTGTCATTTGGTTGGTGGGTGTGTGTGAAGCTCTTCTTGTGGTTGTTTTCCATCTCAGAAATTATTTTTTCATCGTTGTTGATGTAGGCAGATGCCAGGAAAGAGGAGGCACTTGAAAACTTTCGCATGTAAGGTTCAGTAACCAGGGTGTTAAGTTTCTTATCTCAGTGTTGCAGTCCATTCTGTCCCAGACAAATCCTGACTTAAGATTTTCCTGTAATAACCCATTCATATCCTCTCACCACCTCTTGACCATTCATGTCCCTGTACCAAGAATGTGATGTGTTTTAGGTGTGTTTGTGAAATTGCAAAAAGTGACTGTTAGCTGTATCACAACTTACTGTCCATTGCATGGAACAGCTCGGCTCTCACTGGACGGAATTCCGTGAAATTTGGTATTTGAGTATTTTTTAAAAATCTCTCAAGAAAATTCAAGTTTCATTAATGCCCGACAAGGATAATGAAGACTTATGTACATGTATAATAATATATAGCTAAATTTTCTTAGAACGGGAAATGTTTCAGACAGAAGTTGTAGAGAAAATAAAACACACATTTTGTGTTCAATAAACTTTTCTGAAAATTGTGCTGTTAATGAGAGAATGTGGAAAAATGTTGTAGAGCTGGACAGGCCACAGATGACAATATCGCGCGTTCACTTTGCATGCCAGATAACAAAGGCAAGAGCGCAGACACACACTGAGATTATGTAACACTTATTGCCTTTTCATGGCAACAGTGAGCACATGAACATGCCACAGTGTTTATACGTACATTGCCTGTCTGTCTGTAATGTAATGTACCGTAGGTTGACAGAATAGGGAACTAACCCATCAATAGTCAGATGCCATTCAGCTCAAGAGCAGTTTTCTAATACTGTCCTCAGTTGGGAATCCTAACTTTTTTCTGCTGCAGGGTCAGTCAGTTCATGGTGGAACTCCAAACTTGCTGACACTGCAGTGATATGTAGGGTGTAAATTGATGGCAAAAAAAATGAATAAATAAAATAAGTAAATAATTAAAAAAATAACTTTCTGTGGGCAGGATTTGAACCTGAAACCCAATGTTTGCCTGGCATGAGACTGAACATACCTCCATAACCATTAGCATTTGCTTGTAGTGTTCTGTGTTTGGCAGACTTGCATTTATTTATGCAGACATCTTATAGTATCATATTTGAACTGTTGTACTGTATTATTTGTATATTGTATTATCCTGGCTGATCAATCTGAATGACGCTGAGGTTACACCTTTACTTTGAAATATTATACATTTTGTCTTTTATAATAGTTTTATGTGGAACTTCTTGAAAAGTTTTTAAACAGTGTATCCTATTTTTAAACAGTATACTGTAGTTGTAAACAATGTACCATACTTGAATGAAGTTAATATGCTTCTAGATATGTGTCTGACATTTTTAAAGATTGAATTGAAATTTGTTTATCATAAATATAAATAGTTTCTGAATTCATTAAATAGCTCTTAGTACATTAAACATTAGTGGTATCAAGTCAATTCATACTTTATTGTTGGTCATTGCAGTAATAAATGCTGCTTACAGAGAGAAACTGATTGTTTGTTGAGAACGCGCTGATAACTGAAAGGATGCATTTCATTCAAATTTTTTAATTAGTGTGATACACACAAAAGGAAGAGAGTATGCTTGTTTCAACAAGTAGTGACATTTTTGGTGGTAGCTTGTAGCAGAATGTAGTATAGACTGAAACGTATGTGAATATAAGGCAGTATTTTTTTAATAATTTATGCAGAGAAAGTGTAGGCCTACACTGTAGAAAGCAAGTATGGTGATGGAGCTTCAGACCTGAAATGTTGTAAGATTAATTTGAAATGTTCATAAATCTTAATGTGTGTGTGCAGCCCAAGCAAGAGGCCCATGTCAGCAGTTGTCTCAGGAAGACGGAGAATATGAGGTGATTGTTGTAGATGAGAACAACTCGTCTATTCTAGCAGATCCAGATGCTCATTCTAGTGGACCACCTTCACTTAAGGTAAGAAGAAAACCAGTTGTTTGTTAGCCATTGGGATGTTTTTGCTTGTAATTCATGGTTGAAGTTCTCTTATCTCTTATTGGCTGTATCTTCTGCTGTAGGCCTATTTCAAATGGCTATTTCTGAACTAGCATCTGTTTTCCGCCTTAGCTCTCATCATTACTTCTGGACCCATAATTTCATATTCTCGTGGGCTTTGGTTGGTAGAACTGTTGGTAAAGAAATCGTTTGAAGCTGTAGTACAGTGAAATTACAGTGATAAGTAACAGGTTAGGAAACATACACATCGTAACAGTTATGGCATATTCACTATGTTAATACTCCTACGTTTTCAGTTTGTAAATACTGGCTTTAATGCTTACAGGCAAAAGGATGGGCCGCTACAGAAATCCTTTTGGTTAATTATCGTTGAAATTGTAAGGCATAAAAAAAATTAATTTGGACACAAATTGCATTTGATTTTTGTTTGCAGCATTTTTAAATATTTTGTGCTTGGATAAGTATTTAGCTAATTACTTTCAAGAGTTGTGCCCAGACACACATTCAGGTCTTAACATGACATGTTCCTTATTTTTGTGCCGTGTAATAAAAAGTGGAATGCATTGACACATATCAGTGAAAGTCCCCATTATTAGATTTTATGAAGTGAAAGTCATTTTGAAGGCATCAAAATGATTTTAATTATGATGTGAGCAGAAGAGAAGACTTGGAAATGCGTCCTGTTGTGTAGAATATATCTTGTCCACTGTCTGGAAAACTTAATATTAAAATTCATGAAATTTGTTTCATCTTGTTTTGAATAGATACAAAAGTTGGGCTGTCTTTATTACAAAACAACAAGACTGTGTTTGAAAATGAAGAGCTGAAGAAAGTGTCATATTGCAGTGATCTTCATAATTAATACTCTTTAACCAGGAAGTTTAGAGAAGGCATGACATGGAGTACACACTTGCAAAACAAGAAATGTGTACTGTAATTTAGTTGGAAATATATCATAGAGGATATCAAATGTAGTTGGGAGGACAGTATTAATACACATCTTGTCACATTAAATTTTGTGGAAGGGTGCTGGACTTAACTGGTTGGCCCAAGGTACATCTGATGGCAGAAATGTAATGATTATGGAGCTGAAACTTTAGACATTATAAAATAGGAAACTTGTTGGCCATATGAATGCCTAATATCTGGTGTGCATCATGAAGTTAGTTATTCACATTGGGTTGCAATTTCTAGTTCACATTTATGAAAATTAATACATTTTGTCTTTGCAACCTCTGATGTTGCTCTGGGCTCACTTAGCACCTCTGCCTAGCGCAGTTCCTTGTATTTGCAGTTGTGCATTTCTGATATGTGGCTGTCCTATAATCATTACCTCATTTTGTGGTATAGTTCAAACAGTCTGCCAGCCTGTTATGTATTATAAACAACGCATATTTTCACAAATGGAATTTTTAAAATGTTATATTGCATAGTATATTACATGGTGTAAATAAACACAATAAGCTTTATCAAGAGAAGTGGTGTGATGCACAAGGTCAAGGTCTCACTCAGTATATGTCTGATGAAATAGTGGCAGGTAATAGTCAGGACACATGAGTGGTAATTGGTGACTGATGCACAGAAGTGAAGTAATCTCTTCGCATATTGGCTGCAGTTCTGTATTGATCTTTGTTTAATAAAACTCTTTTCGTGATAAAGCAGGTTCAGATCTGGGTGCACAGTGTTGTTAGCATGCAGTGTAATATGTGTCTTCAGAGTCTGTCACAAATAATGGCCTATACCGACAGAAAAAAAAAATGAACTGCTTAGTGAAAGACCTGCCCTGATATCTATCTGCCCACCATAAATTTCATGTGGATTGACCTGGTACTGAACCTGGGTCTCTGCTGTGAGAGGCTGATGACTTACTGATCTGTCTGCAGTGTACATAGATATTCAACCTGTAGCACACAGAGAACATTGTGTATTTCCATTAGAAAGACAAACCAGCTGGTGCCACATAGAGCAATAATGGCTGTTTATTGTTTTGTATGGAATGCATTAGTACACTGTGAACAAATTGCATAATTTTTTATCTTAATCCTGGTGGTAAACATACTAAATACAGTGCTTTAACGTGTTAGTTTGGAGTGTGGTGTGCTGTCAGTGCAACAAGAATAATTGAACCCAGCTCCTTTTCAAGGGCAGTAAATTTAGAAAATTACAGTGAATAAAGTTTTGTATCATTTTTTGAGAATGTAAGTGATGACAAGAAAGAACAGAGGTTCTTTTTGGGAAAGCAGTTTAACTGCCTGTACAGCCAATAATTCAATGGATGTCTTACATAACATTTTTGGGACTTAAGCGTATTTTTCAATAGATAACGCGCACGTTATCTATACAAAAAAGGTCTAAATTCATAAAAAATGAACATGCGTGGTATACATTAGAAATTTTTTGATAGATAACGCACGCGTTATCTATACAAAAGAGGTCTAGATTCGTAAAAAATGAACATGCGCGGTATACATTAGAAAGGTATGAGAGGCAAATCAAATGTAATAACAAAACTAAGGTAGAAGTATAACTCATTATTTATTAAACATAACACTATTCAAATCCAAGAAATTCTTCATCGGACTCTACATTGAAAGAACCAATTGCGTTTAAGATTTCTTTTGGTATTTCTTCAGCTTCCATTTCTGAAAACGTATCGTCATGTACATAATTACTGTCACCAGACACCGCTTCATCTCCTCGTGCTTTAATGAAACCATTCCTAACACAGTTTTCATTTACAGCAGCCCAACTTTCTACAACACTAGTGGACAAGCGCACACTTAAATTGTTCCTCTTCATAAATCTGAACACCCAAGATGGGTAGGCCTTAAAATCCTTTATATTATCTTCTTGTGCAATTCTTTTTGACTCCTGCAACACATGAACTGTTGATATTCTCATACCTTTCACTCTTTCGTTAACAACCCAATCATACAGTTTTTTTTTCTGTGGTTGGCCACAAGCACCTTCTAAACTGCATAGCACGTTTCCTCTTATGGAAACTTTTCAGGTCTGTTTCAACCTTTCGCCATTCCCAAACACTACTTTCTCCAACATTAAACAGTCTACCAGCTTCACGATTCCCTTTCTCCTTTGCAACTTCTACGACTTCAAGTTTAAACTGAGCTGTGTATGATTTTCTCCGGGAAATACTTGCACCTTCCATGGGTAATTCGGATGCTGATTTTTAAAAAGGAGAATCGAAAATCACGAGTTACTTAGGATAAAATCTAATAGCAAAGTATAACATATGATGATTTACTCTATGAAATATTTTAAAACAAGATGTACAGAATGATGTAACTTCATTAAATACAAAAAATGTATACCTACCTTTCAAGCAATTGGTTACAAGAGAATGATGCAACCAACCCAAGTTATCTTTCAGGGCCAATGGACACACAAAAAGTCAAGGTACAGTTCTCCCCAATAGTATGAAAAAAGGTAAAAATTTGGAAAGGTTAACCACTGCTACTAGCCAGGCACGTTTTTAGGAATAACTCCTGTGTCCTCGGTCAGTAACGGTCTGTACTTCCTAACTCTGCTGCTAGTTAGCTGCATGCCCGTTATCTGTACATCAAAAGGAATGTCAAAAAAGTTTGGGGTGCGCGTTATCTATACATCAAAAGGAATGTCGAAAAAAGTTTGGAGTGCGCATTATACATTAGGTGTACGTTATCTATACATCAAAAGGGATGTCGAAAAAGTTTGGAGTGCGCGTTATACATTAGGTGCACATTATATATCGAACAGTACAGTAAATTATTTGTTCTTTTGGCTTTCTCATTCATCTGATCAGATGCCATGTGATAATTATTTGTGTGGAAGTTTGACAAACAGTGCGTATATAAACAGTCCATGCAAACAGGACAATCTTTGAACAGTCATCAGTTTGGTAGTGTGGGCAATTTCTGGACAAGAACATCACACATATTTTTAATAGTGTATTTGCAAGGTGTCATGCATGTCTGAGAGCCAAAGGATGTAATGCCCAACATGTATTTTGCCATATATTTGGGGATGTTATATAATACAACTTGTTAATGTAGGATCTGAGCAGGTTTTGCTTTGCATTAAACACCTAATATTTACTGTCCTGTATTTTTTGTATGTTCTGAGTTTATCATACAGAGCTCTGCAGTAACCACTCTGATGGTTCTAAATTTGCTTGGTTGTAAGCAAACACTTGTAACAGGGCAAAACTACTGAGCAGTGGGAAACACCATGCCCACCAAAGGCACACCGAAAACCTTGTCTTTCATATTAATGGAACCGAAGCCTAATTCCATTCTGTAAGAAATTACTCATCTGATTTTCTGCATTTTCAGTAGTTTATAGTTGTCTAATAGAGGAAATTGTTACTAACACTGTAGGGTAGCACAAGGTCACGGACTTCCTCGCATGCGTCTTCACTAAATCATCCTTACGATGTAGATCCAAGTGATGGGGTGCAGAGGTATGCCAGACTGCCACCCTCTAACCTGCATTGTAATAAGGTAACCATAGCTTGATACTTACCTGCGTGCTAGTGACAGCTTGTAAACTGTTTTGATTGTGAACCATACTACATATGTACACACACACACACACACACACACACACACACACACACGACATGATAAGTGGGTACTGTTGTGTGGTACGGAATTTATATGGAGTGTTTTTCTATACCTACAATTGAAGAGAAGCCCATGATTATCAGATGCCGGTAAGAAGACCTTTGCAGGTTACAGTTTTGGCAAACTGTTATCATTTAAATTGATGCATATTTCCATAGGATAGGTCTGTGTCTGAAAAGTGATAACAGTCATTCCTTCACAGTCATTTAATTTACGTCAGTCACTAACACAAGTAATCGCATGTGTGCAATACATAGAGGAACTCCAACTTTTCACCAGAACAGTAGAAAACATAGCCAATGTGTTCCATTGCCTATACTGGTATTGGTTAAAGCTGTGTACACCGGAACTTTATTGCAAGGTGCTGAACATTTGTGGCCTTCAGCCCTTTCAGATTCATGGATTAGTAAAACAGCAGTAGGTTTTCTGAGCGGCCTGCCTTGTGTGTTCCATGTAGTACATTAAAAATTCTCATAATAGACTTTGTAGATAATTATTACACCAGTCCCATTGGCTGCGCAGTGTAAGGCATAGGTCTGCAGCGGCTAATCTGCTAAGATTGTGGGTTCATATCCCATCATGGGCATGGATTATTGTTGTTGTCATCAGTGTTATATGTTGTCTCTGTGACGAGCTGAACACTCATCCAGAGGAGTCCTACTGACTGTGGTATGTCATTGTTTGTGATCTAGAAACCTCAAGAATGAGGAGGCTGTGGCCTGCGCTGGGCCACAGTACCCCAAGAAAAAATATGTGTATATAATTAGTACTGTCATGTCAGAAAATGCTTGTTCACAATGTAATTAACTTCTTATATGTGACAGCTTCATCAGCCACTGAATTTTTGGAATTAGAAGCAATTCAGTGAAGTATAAGAAATGGTGTAAGGACTTTGGTTTTGTAACATAGCCCTGGGCCTTTCATTTTGTGAAGGTTGCAGTTGCTGATGCTAAATTTTGTGCTTTCTTCCTCAGCATTGACCAGTTACACCACAACTGGCATGAAAAGAAATACAAATGTTCAACACCAAGTGTTCAATTGCTGAAAAAAATACTTGTTTGCAGTAGTAATTTCTTCCATTTGTATTGTGTTACAAGCACTCCTGTACTTAAACAAGGGTTCCACTTCACAGACATTTCGTAACTTGACTTTTTTGTTTGTCAGTACATGTTTAGGCATTCCTAATGTAGTGCTGTTAATTGGTGTCAGTGAAGAAGCACACAATGAGGAGGGAACTTTACCCCTGAGAATTAACGTTCATAGATTGTAATTGGTACTTTTGGCATACACTTCAGTGGTAATTAATTCCAGATGTTGGGTATATTTTGTACTGAAATCAGGTTTATGGCTAGAAGTACACACAGTACTGTTTAATTGTGAAGCACTTTAAGGAGTTGCTATTTTAAATGATTTGTAAGATCAACTTGATGCAACAATTATGATTTATTAATCAACCATTAGCTCAACATGTTTCGGGCACCATTATGCCCATCTTCAGGAGCACAAGGCCGTATATAACTGCATATGGTTTTCAGCACTTAATGTGCTGGCTGGAGTCTTGGGAAGCTTGAAGGCAAGTCATGTGCACAGTATAGAGGCTGAGTTGAATAACAGCCTCTACACTGTACGCATGACCTGCCTCCCGGCATCCCAAGACTCCAGCCAGCACATTAAGTGCTGAAAACCATACGCAGAGTATGGCCTTGCGCTCCTGAAGGTGGGCATAATGGTGCCCAAAACATGTTGAGCTAATGGTTGATTAATAAATCATTTCATATTAGGGATGCACAGTTACACGAACATCAGAGTTGCTATTTGTCAGTTTTCATTGATTTTGTCATCATTTTTCAAAATAGATTGTACTGTTGATCCTGCTATATCTAGTGCTTTGCAAACATTGAACTGGTTTTCTACTTTAATATGTCTAGTGACATTCAGCTTTGCTGCTAATGGCAGGCTTTTCCTGTGCATCTTGACAGAAGTCTCTTTTCACGCTTGTGTTTTTGCATTAATCATTCATAAATGATCATGACCAAGAAAATATGGAAAATGACCACAACACACTAGATGCATGAGAAGAGGCACAACTTATAACACAAATGAAAACACAGAACTCAGCAATGGTGGTGTGTCTGTGGTTTCTCACATTCCTCCTTGGGAAGTATGATAATCCCTGCACTAAATTCAGGAAGCTGTTAATGGTGACCAGCTGTTGTCAGCTGTCACTTATCACACAGCAGTCACGGTAAACACAAGTGACAGTACTCAGAAACAAGTTCAACCATGTAACTTTCCATTCAGAGCAAAACAAAAGCAATTTTTAAGAGCAATATAGTGGAACAGTGCTATGTGAACTGCACTGCAGTGGGGGGGGGATACCTGTATATAAATTTATTTATTCATATGGTGTACATATGTGTATAGTTAATCCCATAAATGTAAACTGATGTAATAAACAAATTGTAATTGTCTTAAAAGCTTCCGAGTTTGTTGTGGGTACAATAAATATGTCAGTGGGAAAAATGTAAACAAATTTAAGGAACAGTATACATAGGATCAAGTTTATGTAAATCAGGGGTTGCCTATCCTGAATGGGGGAAGTCTGTATTTCTCCACCACCTCTGCCTTACTGCATGTTTATTCCCATAAGGGAAAAATTGGCATGTATTTGAAAAATCTTTAAGTTATTTTTTGGAAGTGTGTAGGTCTGAAGTTGTGTCAGTAGGGAGTGTCTGTATGTGTAATATAACACTATGTGGAATTTGTGAACTTCTAAATTACACTGTAGACCAGCAGTAGTTGTGATTCATCAACTGAGACCAACTGGTTTACAAGATTTTGCAAGTTTGTAGTACTCCATAAACAGTTTTGATATTTCAGTAGAGATCTTCCCTTTACCTGAACCCATCTTTGCTACAGAATATTTAAAATGCATGGTGTAAAGTAAGCAAAACCTGTGAAGCTTATTTCATTATTCTGTGCCAATAATTTATCAAGTTGCATGTTGTCTTTGAAGGTAAGTAACATATTGACAGCAGTTTTATTAACTTTTATGACAAAATAGACATAATGTGTAACATCCTGTTTTCCATACCTTATTGGTCCATTGCTTTATAGGTTTCCTTATATCATCGGAATAAAATATTTGGAGGTTTCCTTTTTCACAACTTATGCTCCTTTTAGATGCAGTTTTTTCCCACTGGACTTGCTCCTTAAAGTTTACGTATGTTACATTTCATGGCTGACAGACAAATACTTGTCTATCCCCTTCTTGACAACCTCTGACTTCCACCAGGCACATACTGAGCTCTAATCCTGTAATGCAAGATTTGAGGTTCATTTGGTGGTGATTGTGAATATTACTGTGATATTGGCTGGGACACTGTAGAGTTTGGTAGCTAATTCCACAACTTTTCAAAGAATCATACCCTGAAAAAATAGAAATGTTTTTTGAAAATGTTGGTCACTGGCAGACTAGATTAAACATTCCAGAAAGTGATAATTTATCATTCTGTAAATTTAAAAAATTTATACGCTTTCTGGTCACAAAAATCAGATTGCAGACAGTCTGTCATGGTTTGGTGCTCATGAACAGTCATGTTAAGCATGTCACAGTATATGTATGAATACACATCGTTGTAAGATCTGTCATTCTGTACAGATGCAAATTCAAGTAGGGAACTGGATTATGGCCCATTGTAAGAGGTATAGCTGCCTACTTCCACAAAAAGTGTACAGTCATAAAAAATACTACAAGCACATTATCACTGCCCACCATCATTTAGAAACCACTGGATCGCAGGTTACAGTGTAATGTGTGTGTGTGTAAACTCCAGAGCAGCCTTCAACTCTTTCACTGTACTGTATTGTGCTTACCTGTAGTATGTAGTATGTAGGCTTGTAGAATTTAGCATCAGATTTAAGAGTGCTTGCTCTTCCCCCCCACCCCAAATTACAAATCAAGTCAGATTAAGTGATTGATCTATTTAGAGACAAGATTTGATTTCTGTGTTTATTTTTTCAGTATCCAGAATAATTACAGAAATGAATATGCTATTTAAATGGTTTTTCTAAATGGTATTCCCTTTACTGTTTCTCTTTTAATAAATAAATATCAGCTCTGTGTTCAACAGTACCCATACTGTACTCTATCTCTGCATGTAAGTTTACAAGACTGAATTTACAAAAGATATGAATATTCTGCTTTTTTTTTTTTAAAAAAAACTAAAGTTTCTTA
>Ga0123352_10001375_pt1 | contig 32097 bp, 28 predicted proteins | sample TergutLab28metaG_FD_89700 | JGI IMG/M metagenome (GOLD analysis project Ga0123352, IMG submission 89700) | Labiotermes labralis P1 segment gut microbial communities from Petit-Saut dam, French Guiana - Lab288 P1 | ecosystem: Host-associated > Arthropoda: Insects > Digestive system > Gut ...
AAGCATATTTTACCAATGTGCCTTTTTTGGTTCACTTCCTAAGTCTAAATAGTCCCTCCAATTATGGATATGGAATTTATTAAGCTCAATTTTTCAATTAAACGAATACATAAAGCTTTTTTAATTTTTTTTTTTTTTTTTAATTTCAGACTTTCGCTGTGTTCTGAATGTATTATGCTGTCTTCTGGGTAATTCCCTGGCTTCTGAATTTTATATGCCAACATTTCGGAACACTCTGTCAGTTCCATCTTCATAGGCGGGCAGGTATGAAGAAATACCTACCCACATATGAAGGTGGAACAGACAGAGTGTTCCGAAATGTTGGCACATAAAATTCAGACGCCGGGGAATTACCCAGCAGACAGCATAAAACATGTGTTAAATTTGTTTGTATAGTAACAAAAATAATTAAATATTATTAAAAGAGGGTCTATACAATATGCTTCTATATTGTGGTGTGGTAGGAGAATATGCAGCATAACCACTAAATGATGCAAACATTCAAAACAGGCAGCCATAGAAATTCATAAGGCAAAAAAAAAAGAAATTTAATGTTTTTATTAAGACATGCGGCATAAGCTCTGTCTTATTTTCCACAAAATGCTGTTTATGTCTCATTTATCTTTTTCTGTTCAAATAATATGTTTTTTCGTAGACCGTAATGTAAAAATTTAAATACCAATCCGGTCACTTAAAGGGTTAAGGTTCACGGAATGGTTTTTTACGCATGGCATTCATCTTGTTGGCGCTTATAGCTGTTGTTGCATGTCTATTATAATGTCTTTTTTTTTTGGATTGGGTTTGACACAGCAACATGTATTTGTTTAATTGTAAAGCTTAGATCCCATTTTTTAAAGTTCTTTAATCAATTATGTATGGTACTTTTAAGGATTTTATATTATTGGCTTCTACATGACCAAAGTATATCAAAACATGTTGCCATAATAAAGTTTATAACATACACACTGGATGTGTGTGATGGCATTTCATTCCTTTATTAAATCAGGTTTATTTAGTAACATGGCACCTGTCTCTTCATAGAACAGCATTGGCCCAGGTGATTACGTTCAAGCTCAGAAGGGAACGTGGATGAAACACCATTGTTCTCTGATAGGCCTTCCAATTTCTGTTAGGTTCTGTTCCTGATTATGCATTGAAATCTGCTAACAACATTGTGTGGTACTGACTGAATACCTGCGCCAGTTCCTCGTAGGAATTGTCTGTTGAGTCATCACTTCTACACAGATCTAAGGGTAGTAACCACAGCAGTTATTTATATATTGTAAGGTTTATTGCAACATGTTTCAGTTAATGTACAAAGAAACATCATCAGCCTGACAAAGTAACAAAGAAAAGTTGTTATGTAAGACACCTTACATTATTTTACATTTCCGTGTGTATCCCCGAGCTGATAGCCAAGCCAAGCCATGTAGAGGCAAGTGTGCTGTTTCAAGTACTAGAAAACCTAAGGACAACATGTATTAACTGGTGTGAATTTTGCCTGTTTAATTAATGTCTTTGTGTCACTCATGCTTATTAGCTGTGGAGTGCATGTGTTACCATTACAGGAACTACAAATTCCTTCTCATTTTAATATGTGTTTGGTAATCAATAAATGTATTACAGTTCTGATTCTTTAAAACCTATCTTGCCGTTACCTTCGTAACCATTCAGCATCTGATATAGGTATTTTTGGTTGTGTCAGTTTAATTTCACATAAGGAATGTTTTGCTGAAGAATGGCGGTCCTATTGAAACACCAAGGCGTAAATTAAACCCGGATTATGAGTAACCAGACTGAGGTCCTTTTTTTGATAACATTGCACTTTAAAGTACTAAACTGTAGTGCTCATTAAGCGTGGATCATAGCAGTTTCTGTTTTGATCTTAAGTTCTTATTACACCCCTAAACTGCCACGTACAAAAGTAAAGTGCCCTAATGTGGCTTTAGTTGCTTTGTTTTATTTATTTATTTTTTTTTTTCAGACATGAAGTTGATGCATGGAGATGAACTGCGTCTTCGCTACCTGGGGGAGCTACACAAGCCATGGTCAGGAGTGGGTCATGTGATCAAGATCCCTGATAATTTTGGTGAAGAAGTGGGCATTGAATTAAAGAACAATAGCGGTGCTCCGACCGATTGTATCTCTCACTTTGTTGTGGATTTCATTTGGAAATCTACTTCATTTGACAGGTTAGTGTATTTGTGATAGTATATTTTCATTCCTTCACTTACTTAGGTGTATTAATTATGTTTATTCCCTTGAAATCTGTCTTTCCTAATTCATCATAATAACTCCAGCAGTGTTGTAACTCAGTGAGGCATTAATGGTACTCTTTGGAACATACTGTATTTTTGTATGTTGCTGAAATATCTGTCCCTTTTGTATCCTTTGTAGCTGCTGGAATGGAAAAGTCTGTTTTAGCCAATTGTATCCAGATCGGACAAAAAAAATGTAAGAAACAGGCAAAATTTCATGTTCCCCCTTCAGTAAATTATGCCTTTCACAGCACTGATTTTCATGAAACTTACTTTTTTTTTAATATGACTGCTGCTACGCAATTATTACACCAACCACTGCACATATATAAAATTTACACATTAAAAACGCTCCAACATGTTTCGGTCCTGGGAGCTATATATTCCTTGCTAAAGTCACACTAGAAATAGTCACAGATTAATTTCGTTGTACAAGTTGGGTGTTGTGGCAGCATTCCGTGTTGTGTAATGTTATGTTGCGAAGAGTGCCCTGCTACGGATGTGCATTCTGTGCATCGTTGCGTTCATTCATCGAAGCACAGAATGCACATCCATAGCAGGGCACTCTTCGCAACATAACATTACACAACACGGCATGCTGCCACAACACCCAACTTGTACAACGAAATTAACCTGTGACTATTTCTAGTGTGACTTTAGCAAGGAATATATAGCTCCCTGATTATGGTCTTAGGACCGAAACATGTCGCAGCATTTTTAATGTTTTAATGTGTAAATTTTGTATATGTGCAGTGGTTGGTGTAATAATTGAGTAACTTGACAACATGCACGGTGTAACAATAAAAATATGACTGCTGCTGTTACAATTTGCATGAAACTCGCACTTACTTCATGGTTTGTTTGTGAAGAACTCTACTTTGAATTTCATGAAATTCTGACATTTGGTTTAGTTGCTCATCCTAGCCACATACTCTGTCACGGTATGAGGTGTCGCATAAAATTTGACATTTCTGAAGTGACTGAAAATTCATGTGATAATCATGTGCAGAATTTGAAGCCTTCCACATTACTCCAGCAGACTTACTGCCTGGTCTTTATTACAGGATGCAGTTAGCATTGAGGAAATTTGCAGTTGATGATTCCTCAGTATCCGGGTACATCTATCATAGGCTTCTTGGTCATGAGGTGGAGGAAGTTCTGTTTCGCTGTCATCTGCCAAAACACTTCTCTGCACCCAATCTTCCTGATCTGAATCGCTCACAGGTATTAAAAATTACATGATATGGAGCAGAACTTGTGAACTGCTATCATTCTGTATTGGTAGGATACAGGGGAGTAGAGGTATTTCTCCTTTCCTTCATATCCTCAGCACTAGATGCAAGTGAGTGGTAACTGAATGCCCCAACTGCCATATTCTCAGAGAAATTGCCACTGGTACCCCTTGAATATGAGGCTGGATATGTATTGGTGCTGCTGTGGATATGATGGAGAAGAGAAACATGTCTTGCCTCTCCAAGGTTTCCAAAGCTGCATCTCCTAGCCCATAACTAGTCATTGTAGTGGAAGCACTATCCTGGCTCCATTTGAAGTTGGGTTGTGGTGGTTTTTAACCTTTAAAAGGCGAATGTCATATATATGTGATGGCACACCTACCCCTCTCATTGCCAAATGACAGATCTGTGTGACTCGCTGCAGCTGTAACTTCACTTGGGCCTGATGGATTTATGGGGAGTAATAAAACTATAGCAACAGACCAGGGCCCTTGTCAATGAATTAAGCTTTCATTTCCCACAAAAGAAAATTTAAGCTTCCTACGGTTTGGCAAGTACTTACATCCAGACTTGAAATACCTTTTTTCTTTCACGCAAGGAGAAAGGTCCAGTCTTTCAAAAGTGTTTACTTCAGAAACTTGACCTCCAGTCCTTTCCAAGTTTACATTGTGACCGGACGTTCATAAATATATTTGTGGAGTGTTTTGAAAATATCAGTGGCAGATTTTTAATTTACCGTGTGCTTATACTTTGTTCTATAATTGAAACTGAAAAGTTTGACAGTTTCATAAATTGCACTATCTACATATAGTCGCATAGCAGCAAAACTGTTTGTTTCATGTGTACAGTCAATATAAGAATAATATTATCATAATTATCACATAAACCAGTTTTTTCAGTCGCGGATTTTGTGTCCGAAGTATAATATAGTATTATCTGAACTGTGAACTGAAGTGCCAAAATATAGTATTTGAAGACACTAGTGCGATTTAGTTGGGACGTAGAAATGGAACCTTGAAAGCAAGCAAGATATTCCAAATCGATGGAATTACAGGAAATTGTGGAAATTTTGATGGAAGATGAGTCAGACGAAGAATTGGAAGAACTGAACGAATTGATTGAAGGCAGTGAGAATGCTTCTTCTTGTATTTCATCTTCTCGTCCTCCTCCTCCTTCTTCCTCAGATAAAGAGGAAATAGAAATTGAATTTTGTCATAGAAGCGTAACAGATACTGCCAATATCCATGATTTCACTGGACTCCCAAATCTTATCAAGCAATCAGCTGCTCCTAATATTATCTCACCTGAATCCTCTCCATTTACAATATTTTTTCTTTTCTTCCGGCAGATTTTTGTAATATTATTGAGAGAAACAAACCGATATTTTCACCAATATGTTGCCTCCCTAGATGAAGCTGGAAAGACAGCACAGCAGCCTGATGTCACAATGGAGGAACTGTACTGATTTTTTTCCATAATAATTCATATGGGTCATGATCAGCATGATTGTCTCAAAGATTACTGGAGCAGAGAAGAACAATATTTCACTCCGTTTTACTCGAAGACGATGGTTCATAACAGGTTTTTCCATATCCTAAGATTTCTTCACTTTAAAAATAATGATAACCCTCCTAACCGTGATGACCCACATTATGACAGGCTCTGGAAAATAAGAAATATTTTTGACACCCTGAACAACAAATTTTACAAACTGTATAATCCAACAGAACATCTGGCAGTTGATGAAGTTATTGTTCTCTTCAAAGGAAGGTTAATATTTCGGCATTACATCCTAAGAAACACATGCGATTTGGCATCAAAATTTATAAATTGTGCGACGCTTTTGGCTACACATATGACATGTCCGTCTATCCAGGGAAGCAACAGCTCTTAGCAACACAGGAAATGTCAGCAACACACGGCATTGTTTTAGAGTTGGTAAGAAGAGTGGAAGGACTAGGCCACAAATTATATATGGGTAGTTGTTTCTCGTCGCCTGCTCTATTCGACGATCTGTCCGGAAGGAAAATAAATTGCTGCAGAACTGTTCGCAATGACAGGCGAGGAATGCCCAAAGACATTTCATCCCGGACACTAAAAGCAAAGAAGAGAGACATTATCACGCAGGTCAGAGGAAATCAAAGTATTGTACGCTGGAAGGATAAACATGATGTATATGTTCTCACAAATATGCATACTCCTCCAGTGGAAGGCAATTTCTGCGACAGATCTGGCCGTGCAGTCAAACCACATGTAATAGAGGACTATAACACTCGCATGGGATATGTGGACAAATCGGATAGGATGGTGAATAGTTACGGAATTGCCAGGAGAACATGGAAGTGGACTAAAAAACTGTTTTTCCACCTAACAGATATGACCATCCTCAGTGCCTTCCTGCTCCATAAAACATGTGGTGGTAAAGTGACACACAAAAGGTTCAGGGAGGTTCTTGTTCATAATTTGATTACGGAATCCCATGAGCAAAATGTGACTGCAAGTGGCGTACCTTGAGGGAGACCGAGTCCATCTATATCCCACATAAGTCGCCTGGAAGTGAAACATTCCCAGCATTGGCCCTCAAAAGGGAAACAACGTCGTCAGTGTGTGTGTGTGTGTGTGCAATGAAGAACAAAAGAGGGAGCACACTGTATTTTTGCGGGAAATATGATGTTGGTTTGTGCATCGTGGACTGTTTTGAAAGATGGCATACGCGTGTGAATGTGTGAATGAATAGTGTGAGCTACCAAGCTCAACACAAGGATAATAGTGTGTAAGATGTGCAGCCTGCCAAAAAACCTGTGAATAAGTGAATTTGTAAAGAGTGTATAAGGATAACATCACTCATCTGCCAAACAACAATGCCTGTAAGTACTTTATTTAAAATAATATGTATGAAAATTAAATTAATTTAGTCGAATGTATTCACATAGCAGCTTTTGTACTATAAGAATTTTTCAGTGTACAGGCTCATGTCTTAACCATAATCTTGTTTTTGATTCGTATTTTTATCACATCTAGAACAAGAAGTACAATTTTTTTTTCGAAAATACCATAAAATAAGGGTTTAAAGGGCATTTAAATTCTGGCGGCAGAGGGGTGCACAGAATTTCGAAGTCCAGACATTAAAGTTTACAGTGTATATGGTTTTCAGTCAAAACACAATATTACAGATGCTCTTGAAGAATAACATTTAGTGATTCAGTAATGTGTATTGAAGCTGTTATTTAATATAAATGTTCTCATTCTTTTTGTATATCTATCTGATGGATCCATTACGATATTTGTCAATTTGTTAACTAACTTTGTTATAACTGTATTTTGAATTGTATGTGACTTCACCTCTTATGTTATTTTATTTTGTATTTATATACAATTAGTGTGTTATTTACTCCATTAGTTTCCTTATTTTTCTTGACATTCTTGTGTGTATTTTCCCTGCTTTTCATTTTGTTTTAATTGAGTTCATACAGGCTGTTATGACTCATTTGTTTTGCTTGTGAATCAAAAACTGAGAAACTGTATAAAGACCTCTGACTGATATTGCTAGGATGTAAAACATTTTTTCAAAATTGGATATAAATATTACAATTCCATGTAATTTACATACCTAAGATTCATATAATGTTTCGTGGTTTTTCAGGTATATGCAGTGAAACATGCAGTTCAGCGTCCATTGTCGTTAATCCAAGGCCCACCAGGAACAGGGAAGACAGTCACTTCAGCCACCATTGTGTACCATTTGGTGAAGCAGAGTGGTGGTTCTGTCCTTGTCTGTGCACCGTCCAATATAGCTGTTGACCAGTTGACTGAGAAGATTCACCGCACAGGACTCAAAGTGGTGCGTCTTTGTGCCAAATCTCGTGAGGCCATTGAATCTCCTGTTTCATTCCTTGCGCTGCACAATCAGATACGCAACATGGACTGGTGAGTCATCAGTTTATTCCTCCCCCCCCCCTGAATATAGAAGCATATAGAATAGTCTGTTGTCTGCTTTAATTAAATGCTCTTGATTTTTTACATTTTTCTATCGGTCATTAACCCTTTGGCACCTATGTCTATGATAAATATACAAAGCCCATCATATGAAAATTTTCATGTCTTTTTTCTTCTTACAGTAATACTGAGCTCCAGAAGTTACAGCAACTTAAAGACGAAACTGGAGAACTTTCATCTGTGGATGAAAAGCGGTATCGAATGCTGAAGAAAGCTGCAGAAAAGGAGCTCCTTGAGGCAGCTGATGTGATATGCTGTACCTGTGTGGGAGCAGGTGATCCCCGTCTCCAGCGTTTGAAGTTCCACTCAATACTTATTGATGAGAGTATGCAGTCCACTGAACCAGAGTGTATGGTTCCAGTTGTCTTAGGAGCCAAGCAGGTGAGTTCTGTGTAGTAAATTCGGTCTGTAACATATTCTTGCTGTATCACGTGTCACAGCATGTGTCAAGAATTGAGACAGGAACTTACATTAAGTTACATACATAAATATAATTTGTGATTTGGAAATTATAAACAAACAATAGGTATAGGTTTGTGTGTGTGCAGGTGTGTATTTATGTGTGGGATCAATTGTAACAGATCTAATATGTTGTATTCTGCAGTATTTGTTTCTAAAAGAAATATTGTAATTACTCAGCTGATCCTGGTTGGAGACCATTGCCAACTGGGCCCAGTGGTGATGTGCAAAAAGGCAGCTCGTGCTGGCTTGTCACAGTCACTATTTGAGAGATTGGTTGTCCTGGGAATTCGTCCATTCCGGCTGGAAGTGCAGTATCGAATGCATCCAGAATTGTCTCGTTTCCCCTCAAACTTCTTCTATGAGGGCTCCCTCCAGAATGGAGTGTGTGCAGGTTGGTACTCTAAGATTGTTTATGAGTAAGTTATTGTAACTGGTGGACAGTAGTGCTGTCAGGAAGTTGTATGATTCATACTAAATAGCGTGAATAAGTAAAATAAACCAAGATTTGGTGTTCTCGCAGCAATGAGTGTTTGTGACCTTTCTGAATTTGATAAGCCTACATTTGCAAACATGGCTTGGCCATTAATTTCTGCTTATCATAAATCAAACCAGTTCTTATAGTAGGACTGCATTTTCATGTCTCCACTTACTAAATATGTGGATGGAAAAACCTAAGAACCACCACCCTGTCCTCATAGTATATGTGCTTCAGAGAAATTGTGTTTGCAAGACAGGAAACAACAAAGAAGACATTCAAAATGCTTTCTATACTCTAAAGAAACACATTTTATGGTGTGGCTGACTGAGGCTGTTCCATTCCCATCTAGCAAATTTCTGTGTGTGCCTTAACCTGCTGTCACCTACAAGTGACTTACCTTTCAGTTTTTAATTACCACTAGCACTCTGTAATGTGATACATCTGAGAGCCAGAGTACCTAGTTAATAGCTGGGCTACTGGGACTTTATTCCTGGCTGACACTGAGACCTTTATTATGTTTTGCAACCTTTGTGCAAACAGCACTTGGGCTAGTGTAGCTTCATATCCAGTGGGTACCAGGTGCTCTTTTCGAGGTGGTAATATGGCCAGAGCTTTGAGTGGTCGGTCACCTCTATCTGGCTCCAAAGTCTGGTGTGACTGGTGTTAAAAGTCACAAAATTTGATCCTTCTGGACGAATAAGATGTGTAGTGCCAGTAATGAGTGAAATACGTAAATTGTGACTTGCAGAGGAACGCAAACTGGCAAAGATCGAGTTCCCATGGCCACAGCAGGAGAAACCAATGTTCTTCTATGTGACACAAGGTCAAGAAGAAATTGCAGGGTCCGGGACTTCCTATCTAAACCGAACAGAAGCCTCTAATGTAGAGAAATTGACAACGCGTTTCTTACGTTGTGGTGTTAAACCAGAACAGATTGGTGTTATTACACCTTATGAAGGCCAACGAGCATACTTGGTGAGTGGAATGTTAATGACATATGATGTAATTCTCTTGAGACACTTTGCACATAACAGTCATATTGGCATTTTCTGCTTTATAATGATCGAGGCAATATTTTCTATGTTGTGGTATTACATGACTTATTTGTGTAACATGTGGATGTGTGCAAGATAGATAAATGGAACTGTAGCCACTTGCTGCTAAGGCAGGTGAAATACTACGTTGACTGAGACTAGTGACATGATTGCAAAAGAATCTTCAAGGCAAAGTGACTATCCATTATTCCCTGCAAATACTTATAGTACATGTTCACTTTCTGTAATTTTAACCAACAAATGCACACAGTTGTCATTAGATTCATAATAATATTTTTAAAAGCATTAAACTCTTACATGTTTCGGACCTTACTGGTCTGTCGTCAGGGATAATTAATTGTTGTATAAACAATTGACAGTATTTTAATCTCTTGCATATGTAGAAGAACTGTTGGAAATTCTTCTTTGTAGAATGAATATGTTTAGCACACAGAATTGTTGCACTGTATCTGAACAAACACTCTCTGAACTTTTTTCCGGGGGCAGGAGGATTCTTGAAGTGTATAGTGAGCAAACATTTTTCTTGTGTTGTTCTGTACATAATTTATAAGCTCAGTGATATTCCATAAGGGTAGGGATCATACATTGTCTCTCTGCTGGAAGCAATAACAACAAAACCATAATATTTGGCCACTGACATTACATACCACAGATCAGGGACTGCATATCAGATATACACACAAGCCTCCACAGGCAGTGTATTCAATGCATGTTCATCAACTATGAACAAGAATTGTTTACAGCATACTCAGTTTGTTTCTTATAACATAGTTCAGAATTTTTAGCACTCCTTTTTATAAATAATGCACATTTATTATGTTATAATAAATCTTAAACATTCCATGCATGATCCAGTTTGGTTTTGGATTGAATTGTTTACTGGTGGGCAGTATTCTGTTCCACATACAGTATCTGTAGAAAGCTGGTTTCAGTTTGGTTTGTTGTAAATGTGATCTTTGAAGGTAGCATTGGGTTCATAGATTATTTAAAAAGGTACGTCAACTGGGAGTTTGTTTGCCACTAGAGAAGCTGAGAGAAATAACGAAACACGACAGTACACTTAATTTTCATTGGATACCCAAAGCCTGTAATTTATATGGTGTTTCTTGTCATTGTTTCCAAACAGGTTCAGTACATGCAGTACCAAGGGTCCCTTCATGCAAAGTTGTATCAGGAGATTGAAGTTGCAAGTGTTGATGCATTCCAAGGCAGAGAGAAGGATTTAATTATTATGTCATGTGTCCGTTCCAATGAACATCAAGGAATTGGATTTCTCAATGATCCACGGCGTCTCAATGTGGCCCTGACCCGTTCCAAATATGGCATTATTATTGTTGGAAATCCTAAAGTGCTGTCCAAGGTACAGTGAGTGTGATGTGACCTGCTGAGTTTAACATAATGCCCGTTTACTTCTTGTGTTATGCCTTATGAGGCATCATGTGTTCTTCATTATCTATGCTATCAGATGAGCAAGGAAAGTGATTCGTGTTATAAAAACATGGAGTCATAGCCCGTATTTATTACTTGTGTACAAATTGACGTTAGACAAGGCCTGTTAATATTTTTGAGAATCTGCTCATCTTGCATATGTAGAAAGCTGATTGATAAATTACTTTTTTCTTTTTCGGTTTATTGGGACAAATGTTTTTGTGGTTATCACTTCTAACATGTCAGCTGTCTGTGGGGTTATCGCCTGTTAAGCAATAAGCAAATTACAGAAATTTGTAAGTGACTTTGCATACACTTTATTTTTCTGCAGCACAGGGTGGAAAGAGAAAACCTTCCCATCATGAGTGTGTTAATTGTGTCAGGCTTGACACACATTGAAATGATTTTACCAGAACTTTGTGTCATAATACTGCGTTTGGCAGTTAACCTTTTGGCGCCGGAATTATTTTTTTAATTTTAGCACATCCTGTATATAAAATGTGAATAATACAGGAACCAGATACGTTAGAATTATGAAACAAACTGCATTTTGAAGAGAAAAAAATGGAGAGTATACACCATGTTTAAAATATTCAGTATTTGTTGAATAAATATATAAAATGCAACTTTAGAGGTTAGCGGTGCGGTACGACCACTATAGTTGACATTAGGCGTCTAAAGGTTAACAGATTCTAAAAACATACAAATTGCATTCTTCCCACTGATATGAAATGTAGCATGGATTATTTTTCGACATATTTTTAAGAGTTCTAAGTGTACTAGGAATGCAGAGAAAAATTATAAACTTGAAAAGTGTGTGTAAATATTTTTTGTGTTAAGATTGCTACAACTGAATGTTCTTATTTTGTAGCAACCATTGTGGAATCACTTGTTGAACTTTTACAAGGAACAGAAAGTTCTTGTAGAAGGACCGCTGAACAACCTGAAAGAGTCTTTGATCCAGTTCTCAAAGCCCAAGAAGCTTGTAAACACAGCCAATCCTGGAACGCACTTCATGTCAACATCGGTGTACGATGCACGTGAAGCACTCGTCCCTGGCAGTGTATACGACAGAACAGGCCATATGAATGGCACAACTGTTCCATCACACTTCTTCCCTAGACCAAGTAAGTATTGATCTGTTGACTCCCCCCCCCCCGCCTTATGCAAAACTTGGTGACTTTTTCCATGACTTTCATTGCAGAAGGACATTTCCCAAGCATGTTAAGGCCATCCACATTACTCAGCTATTCGTAGCTAAGTGCCAGTAGTTTGGCTGAGATTGCAGCAGTGACAGCAACGTAGTCATATTGGCTAGTGAGCATACACAGGTTGAGACTAGGTTTCAGATGTTTGGTGACAGTTTGCTAAACTGCATATCCAGTTTATATTTTGTTACTTCCGTATGTATGCGTGTCAGAGACAGTAAATTGTAGACATACAAGAATTTGTAATTTTCCAATTAATATGCTGAAATGAGGAAGAAATGTGCCAATACTGAGGGCACCTTTTCCACTCTTTCCTTCTTGCACCCCACCCTTCCCATGAATGAAGACGTCAGGAAATTCATAATAAATATAAAACATCCCTGTTTATAAGGTGACTTCTCCCCTTCATATTCTTCAGTTTTCAGGGAAGTACTTGTACAGAACATATGTAATTATGTGCATGATTACATAACAGCCCCTCATTATTCATGCAGCGAATTAGGTTAAAAAACTCCTGTCTTATATGTGGTATGCTTCTTTTGTAAATGGTTCCTGGTTGTGATGCAAGTGTCATATAGTTGCTGCTGTCACTGTGTTTATTGCCGCAGATGGTGGAGGTGTTGCAGTGGACATGTATGCCCGGACTCATGATCCTATTAGTTACATCTCACCAGAGAGAGCTCAGGCTGCACTTTCAAACCTTCCTGTGCCTGTCGGAATGTTCATGAATATGGCTCATGTCCCACCTCGCTTCTACAATCAACATCAACAAGCAATGCAAGGTAAATTTTTATGAGATATTTAATATGAGTAAGTAAGGTAAGATGCTCATTAATGGTGCTGAAAAATAAATGCAGCCAAGATGTGTTTTGAAATTCAAGTCATAATTGCTGCACTGTAAGTTACAGTATCTTGGGGTGTTGAATAACAGAATGTTTGACTGGGACACTGTTGTCATTAAATGTGGAAATGTGTATTTCCTAATGTTCATATTATAATATTCTGACTGCTTCTGCTTTCTGAATTATTATAAAGGAATGCAGTTCTGAAGTGAGAGCATGTGTGGTACAGATTGCAGTCAGATAAGCAAAGGGTTCCTTACCACATGTGTTCGTGCATACGCGTTAATGACCACCGCATCCTAAAATCTTGACGCTGTCTGCTCACAGCCCAACTTTTATTCACTGATTATTGATGTGTAGATGGGATCCATACCCTTCATATAACAAGTTTGACACAACAATATACTTGAAGGGAATTTGTAGCTTCCTTATTTTTTTATGTCCCCAGCACCTTCCCATTCCAATATGTGAGACGGTGACTAAAGAATTTTATGCTAGAGCTCCCTAACCATCATTTATAACTGCTGCTATTGTGACATTGCTGGGTATTCTCTTTGATGGCAGTGTGAAAAGGGCATTAAATTCTAATGTTCTTTGATTTAGCACGTCAGAATCAGCGAAACCGTGCTGCTACTCGCAGTAAGGTTAAGAACAGCCGCAATAATGCAGTCAAGAATAACTTAACGCCTGGACAAGGCAGTCAAGATGCCACTCAGCCATATAGTCCTCTGACACAGGGGATGTCCCAGGTGAGATTAATATTCATCAGTGGTTAGATTTCAGACACGTCTCAAATGTGCCAGTTAAAAGAATTAGCATCAGTGACAGAACATAGGGTCTGAGATTTCAAGGCAAGTCAGTGATGCATGGTGAGGTAATTTTCAAGAAATGATTCGTGTGTTGGAAAGAATAAGTCTGTGTCAGAGGCAGGACATAAGGTCCTAGCAGTTATGAGGTTGCAGAAGACATAAATTAAGAAAACTGCATTCATATTTCAAAACACTTCTATATTATCTTAATGTGTACTTTTCACTACTTCATTAAATTTACACAGACTTCTTTTTGTTCTAAAATATGAGGTATACAGCTTTGCAAGAGTATGTGGAGAGCGAGAAAATATTGTTAACTTTTATACCTATCTTGAGTGTTTTGACAGATTTTGATAAAGTGTGTTTTACAAGTATTTTGTGTATCGTTAGTACATACAGTATACAAGTACTGTGTGTAACATTCATTCACTATAATTAGGCTTGAAGGGGCTATTTTACTTTGATTTATAAATGAATTTTTGTATTTATTTGATGTTCAGGTGGCCATGCATCGTGATAAATTCTTATAATAAAACCAACTAGTTGCACTAATTTCTCAAATTTATTTTTAGAATGAAACTCTACATGTTTCGGACAGCTCCTTTGTCCGAAACATGTAGAGTTTTATTCCAAATATAAATTTGAGAAATTAATGCATCTAGATGGTTTTATTATAAGAATTTTGTATTTATATTTTATCTAGAATGTAAGTGTTTGGGATCCCACAGCGCATTTTAAACATTGCCAAGGATCTGTATTCTTAGATGGTCCTGAGGATGATTCTATAAGAATCAAAACATGTTGCCCTAATACAATAATAATATAATAAAGTTTTGTTGTGTTTGACTGATACTTCGTTGTGTATATATATATATTTTTTTTTTTTTTTAAAGTCTTGTCAGATTGTGATGAAAGTCAATGTACAGCACTTTTATTGGTAGTTGTATTAGCATGAACGTAGTAACATTGCAGCGCATTGCTTCATGTATATACTGACTGCTCAGTCATCAGATAAAACACATTTTAATTTTATTGCAATGTGGCAGTGCGAATACTTTGTTTTGCAAGTAAAATAAGAGCCTTTTAAGTAACTTTTGAGTTATCTATTTATTATATCTGTAAATTATTGTATTGTAGAAAACATGCTTATATGAGCTTCATCTACGCATTTTTTTTTATCACAGAGCATGTCTCAGCCTGGATTCAGTTTGTCTCAGCCTGGCCTTTCCCAGCCTGAACTGTCTCAGGATAGTTATATGGTGGGCGAGTATCAGTCACAGATGGATGGACTTCTGTCTCAAGATTCTACATATCAGGGAGATCGCTCGGCTTTCTACCCGGGCCCATCACAGGGAGGGCAATTCTCCCAGGTGAGCTGAAACACCTCAGTATTACAATCATGATCTGACTATAGGGGTCCAAAGAGCTTGTGAGGTTTGTGGTTCTCACAGCATTGTTACTGAAAATTCAGCATCTTATTAGATGTGATGCTGTCTCACTGGGCAGGTAGTTGCATTGCATTTTGAAGGATCATACTGCCTCAACCTTGAGGGTCTAAAGCACCAGAAGGTGAAGGCTTTTGTTTCTCTCTATGTCGAATATGTTTCTAACACTAACTCAGGCAAAGGCACATTTCATAATAATGTAACCTAAGCTGACAAAAACATGTTTTGTTTAACTTTATATTTAGTTTTTTGTGGGGAGGTACTGGAGTTGAGAGTTTTTAACTCATGGGCCGCCAGCCTTTTTATGTCAAAGGGCCACAACTGTTACCGTCAGCTGGATGGTGGGCTACGCGTGGAAAAATGGTTAAGTGGTATACCTAACCACCCAAATTATTGTGTGATTTTGATAGTATACACGTAACATTCAAATGTGAGCACAGGCCACAGAATAAAACCTGGTGGGCCATAGGTTGGAAACCTATTTTTTTAACTGAATAATGTCAAGCTAAGAGCCCCCAGTCATAATGTGGGTGTGTTATATATATATATATATATATATAGGAAGTAAGATCTCACAAAGGTACTGAAAGAGTGGCACATTTTGTAATTTGGGTTTTAGACTGTTAATTTTTATCAATTCCATATTCCCCTCCCAGCACAGTATTAATACACAACTTATAGTCCCCAAAATAAGAGGGTAGAGAGTTACTTAAAGAGTGTTTCCGAGTACTGATTTTATTCAAATGAACTAGGATGTGAATATATGCTTTTATCCACAGCCATACTGAGCAAGTGGGCGGTGACTGGTTCGCGGAGCGTCGCGGGAGCGGCACGACATGATGGAATAACCCGGGCCAGCTAGGGGTGACATCTGACCCAGCCTGCATAGGCGCAACTGAGAGAATTCAAGCAAATCAGCCAAGCATGCCACTAAATGGCTGCTGCAGAAAAAGCAGGATGAGGGAGGACAATCGCTACCCACCGGAACCGGAAACCGACCCCGGAGAGGAGGAGACCAGATCATACCAGACGATTGCAGCAAGACCAATGCATATGGTGGCATATGCCGCCTAGCAAAGTTAAAAAAAAAATAATAATAATAATAATAAATAACAACTCTGCACTCCCCATAAGTGGCTGCAATGCAGGAAGCCAGGCTGCAGGCCGCAGTTTACAACTGGTAGCTCTAAGTGAATTTGTTAAAAAGATTGGTTTTGTTACATGGAATTGATAAATAATTTGAGTATGTATACTTTTACAAGAGTCTAACACAAAGTGTTCGACAAATTACCATCCATGGGATAAGGGTTAGACTTTCTGAAACTTTGGTTGTAAATAATAATTTCTGCGTATTTGACTACTGTTAATATGAAAACTTTTAAACTACTAAAAACATGAGTTGAGGATGGACTGTAATTTGTTAATTTCTGTTTTCATTTGATTTGGCTTCCAGTGGTATGGAATAAATATTCTTGAATTTAAGTTTTGGCTTATGCTTTGCATTCTTTTATTTTACCACACAAATGTGAATGCATTTGTGTTTATCATCACTTCGGGAGTACAGCAGTACTGGGGTACATACAGATAAAAAATTGTGTATCCCATTCGGTATTTTATCATCAGTCCATGGGAGTACAGTGGGATCTTAGATAATGTAGAATGTAAAGAATTTTGGTTATCCAAGTCAGCAATGATCAATCCTTGGAAGTACAGTGGCATTGTACATACATACAAATGAAAAGAATGTTGATTATTTCAGACAACATTCTATAATCAGTCCATAAAACCTTCTTAAGGTGCTGGTTCTTTGTTTTGAAAATTTAAAAGTGTTGTTAGTACTTCAGAACTCTTGATATAAGAGTGGAAGTGAATACATGTAATGGTAATATTGGCTTTGGGCATTTTTTCGAGATGTCTTTCTTTATTTAAAATGTGTGAATATGTACACTTTATAATACAGGAAGTATTTTAATGTGTCCCTGAGCATAACATCTTCATGGAAGTATTATTGCACAGGAAGCCTGCATACACCAAGGAGTTAGGGTTTGTTTCCCCCGCAGTTGAACCTCCCTTTCATATAGAACAGTTAGAAAATTTTGACCTCCTGCTTCTTAGAAGGCCTCAGACTTCCTGAAGTAGTTCTTAACACTCAGTCAACTCTTGTCTTCAAATGTGAGAAGTTCTGTTCATACATTGTCATTGATATTTTGCAATTTATGTGGATTTTTAATATGGACTTTGTATTTTGTTGTCCCCCTCATATTATAATTGCAGTGCTTCATATCTGGCAATCTAGGGGGCCATATTCTGCAAGTTTTTAGCCACTGGCTGAATATGTGTTGTAGTGGAGTCATTGAGATGTGCTGTGGGACCACAGTATTCTTCTTGATGAAGTGACAACACATGTCCTGTTAGGATAATTCCTGGATAATGGTGTCAGAATTAATCATGCATAATGGATGTAATTTTTATCTTCAAAAACCTCGGGGCGTACAATTTTGCATGCACTGACTGCAAAACAGACTTTAAGGTCATGTAAAGGAACTTTATTAACGATATGGGAATTTGCAGAACACCAGTATCTGTTATTTTTTACTGTTTACATTCCTACTTCATGTAAGCCATGCCTGAGCTGTGACCAACATGTTTTCATATTTTCATGTCATCCTGATCTTGAATTTGTTTTTTTGTTGAACAGCAGAAACAAACACTGACACAAGATGTTTTATATAGAACTTTCAGAAGCATTTCTTTCATGACACCCTGCAGGATTGTTGCAAATGAATATATTATTTAATTGAATACATTACACCAATCCAGTAAGTGTCTGCAGGCTACTGTTAATGTAAGAGATCACACAGCATTCCTAATGTGATGCAGACTATGGCAGTTGTACAGTGACCATATGTCAACAAGCTGATACAGTATTTTCCAAAGCTCAGCTCCATCACAGATGACACTTATTGTGGCTAAATTCACACACATACACACACATATATTCACATTGTGTTGATACTTAAATAACTGTGTAGTATTGACATGTCAAATAAATACAAATTGATTTGTAGGAAATAAGGTAACATTTCATGTGTATCGTTTAAATGTTATTGATGAGTTTTTAGTAATTTAATGTTGCATGTGTTAAATACAAAACAGTTTGGTTGAAGGCAGGATTAACTTCATAGATTTGTGATTTTACTAAAGGGGAAATTTGTTGGATGAATTACAGATCACAGTATTTAGCAAGACCAAATGGTTGTGATGTGTATTCATGCTTCACACAGTGCTCAGGGTTGCAAGTTCGCACTGGTTTGAAATTGTATCAAGGCTATATGAAAATGTTATGATACTGAATGCCACCAACTTTTATGGCGGCATGACACGTGAAACTTATCGGGAAGTTCCTCTGATCACTTTCCGTCATTAAATGTGTTTCATTTCCTTTTTGGATATGTTTTGGGTTACTTTTGGGTATTACATCCTGACTTGAATAAGCAAAATTCCACAGTGTCATTGTGTGCGATATACATATATGTATACTGTAGTCCTGTTTCTGATAAGGGTGAAGTCCTCTACTAAGTCTGACTGCAGACAGTGAGGACATTAATAAAAATCAAAGCCAGGATGCTTATAATAGGAGTTTATTTAAGAACAGAGTGTATTACTTGTACACCGTCCCAGTCATTCATCTTAAGTTCATTCTTACTGTGTTCGTCATGCAAGAGCAAGGAAAAAATAAAGCAGCGAAGAAACAGTCAAATGTTTGAAAACTCATACACATGCATGTGTATGAGTTTTCAAAAATTTAACTGTTTCTTTGCCACTTTCTTTTTTCCTTGCTCTTTTTTTTATAAAAATATGAGTCTCTACTTATTAGGCCTGTTCACTACTTTTTTTTTAACACTTAGAAAATGTTTCCTTTGACATCACTTTTACTGATGGTATTTTTGTTAGCTGTGTGTTTGTTGCAGAAAATAAAAGGTACTCATTTTGTTTCAAAATGGAAATATTCTGTATTGCTTTTTGTTCAACATGGAGATATGTGATTATAATTTATGGCTTAAGAATACACTGTACCTTCATTTTCTTTCTGAAAATATGGTGCTTTTTGTTACTGTGTGCACATTTATTTGAATACCACGATTTTGTTTCCCTTACACATTCATTTGCTGATATTTCTGTTCCAGTTTATAGCACCAGTGGAGCATTGTACCATCTCACTGGGTAAATGGTCCTAGACATTTCAAGATTACATAATGATGTCTTCTTCAAGGGTCCAACTGCCCAAGAATGAATTTGGCCTTTGAAGATGAGACCCTTGCACCATCTTCAAATGTCACAAACCAATTACCCAGTGACACAGCACCACATATAAGAAGAATAGAGACCTCAGTCTGCAGTTCTCTATATTTATTTAAATATCGTATTCACATTCTCCCAAATTGTTTGCTTGGATAGAGTCCGTAGTTATGTTGTGACATTGCTGTTTGTAATGCAGTAGAGGATGACTAAATATCACATTTATCCAACTGTAGGATGGCCTTAAGGATAAGATGTCCCACTTCCCAGAGGAGGGGGCTTGGTTGAGAAACCGCACTACAAGCCAGAAAGTCACGGGTTTGTTTCACAGTGGGGGCATTTGGATATTCCTTTGACTTAATCCTTCCAGCCGCATTATGACCCTGGGGTCAACTCCGCCTTCTCAAGTCAGCACCAGGGATGTCTCCTGGGGGTGAAGGTGACCAGTGTATAGGAGAGAGAACCTTAATACTTTCAAGTGCTGATTATCTAGAAGTTCTGGGAGCCTGAATCTCCTGGAGTCCTAAGGGCCTGTCCAGGTGGTAGTGGGATAGCGTTACCTTACTTCACAGAGGAAATATAAAAAAGAAATAATTGTATTACTTTTGCAGAAAAAAAATTCAATGCTTCATATGCCAATTCAGACATTTTTTAATTCTCATAATGGACGTGTCTTGGGTCACAGTATGCTTTCCAAGCACAACAATTAACTTGTAATTTTTATTTGCATTCAAACACCACATTTTTGCTCCACATGTAACTGATTACTGGATCCCTATGACTATTGGTGTCTACGTTGTACCTGAACTGTTAATTTAAAATTGATGCCATAGGCAGTCTACACATATGGCTGGTTTTTGACGTTCAGGTGACGGTGCAGCATGATAAGTTCTTATAATAGAACCAACTAGATGCACTAATTTCTCAAATTTATTTTTGGAATAAAACTCCACGTGTTTCGTACAGTTCCTCTGTCCGTCATCAGGAGTTTTTCACTGTACACACAGCAATGGTATATGTCATAGAGGTTTTGCTGACTGCAAGCAGTCGGCAAAATCTGTATGACATATACCATTGCTGTGTGTACAGTGCTAGACTGATGATGGACAGAGAAACTGTCTGAAACATGTAGAGTTTTATTCCAAAAATAAATTTGAGAAATTAGTGTATCTCATCAGTTTTATTATAAGAACATATGGCTGACTCTCCATACCAAGAAAATCTTCGCTTGTACATGATCATCTATGATTGTATCACATGTGTCACCACAGTTTTTTTAGTATTTGCAGCTAGTATACTCATGAAATGAATGTCATTTACATGTAATCATTAATGATGATTACTAATAATTACAGACGATCCAGGTATTTGTGCATAGATAGTATTGTATAACTTGGTGATGAAAATTATGTATCAGGTGAAATATATCATCGGGCACTTGATAGACTTTGTGGGAAATGTGATGGAATGTGACAGCATAGTTCGGTGGACACAGATTGATGTCCAAAAAGCACCAGCTGATATGTTGTGCATTTGTAGGTGCATACTTTCTTTCTGTTTATCCAGTGGCCATTGTTTCCCTGTATTGTCATCAAATTAGTATTTATGTGTTAGGTAAGCTTGTTTTACAACTTGCACGTTAAATAATCATGAAATAACCACGAGAATAATTGGACATGTGACCCTTTTAGTTCTATGTTTAATAACACATTCCGAACTAATTTTACTCCCTTCGTTAGTTTTCTTATTATTCCGTATGCCTGATATTCTCTAGAACGGAGACTTTCCCGTCCAGGAGATGGCAACAACAGTCACTGTCCTGCTCAAGGAGCAGTTACCAGTAACGATGTCTGAAGGATACAAAAAGCATGACAGTAACGTGTATCATATTTCATCATCGAATTTATCACGGAAAAAAAATTGTCAATTTAGGGTAAATCGGCTGGAGAGTGATGCTGACAACGCGCTCGCATTTATTGCCAACATTAGCAAGGCGTGGAAACCACCTTTCATACTCCTTTATAGTACAATGTATGCGGATGCACAGGGACGTTTTGTAAAGTAACCACACTCCCAGTATATAAGGGCGTCGTAGTAAATTATTGTATTCACAGGGAAATGTACGATACTTTATTTGTTCCCGGCGGGAATATTGAAATAAATAAAAAAACACCGGTCTGGGGTACTTAAAAGTACGTGGCTCTCCCTTCATATTTTGTACATTAATTCTGCGCTGTCATTACTTCATTTGTTTCGTAGCCGCTAGGGTAGGTCAACATGGCGGCAGTTTGTGAGAATTGAAAGGTAGAGGTAAGTTGTCAAGGAAAACGCATTTTATAATCTCGTGTGCGTATTTCTGTTAAATACACATGTTCTGAATTTGGATGTCCATCTGACATTTATATACATAATAGTTTTGTGCGTTGTTTTCTTCACTTGCGTTTTAATTCCAGGTAAATAACGTGAAGCCGGCCAAGTCTGGTTAAACCGTTTCGACGGAATCACTGGAACAAAATGTAATCCATTACTGATTAAACATGGCTGTAGTATATGTTTCTGAATTTGTGTACGGTATGCAGAACTGTGATTTGCTGTTTCAGAAACTCAAAATTTCTGTAGGCTATTACGTGGTGATACATTGACATTTGGCTAGTGGTTTATTAGTTGGAACCCGGTGATAGAAGTCGTGGAAGAGTGGGGTTAATTTACTTTAGCTTTGATGTTGCACGTTAAGTTTCAGATATTGAAGTGGGCACGGACTGCAAGATTACGATATTCTGGTATGTGATGCCTCTTAGTTTGGTCTACGGTTACCTATGATTCGGAGGGCCCCGTTCCTCCGGAGTCAGCAGGTTCCTTCGAAACATCGACATCTCTTTACAAAAGTGTTGGGCGTCACATCCATTAAGACTGTAATCTGGATAAGAATGTGAGAACCACAAGTCTCACATAAACACTGTGAAGTTTATGCATTGTTTTTATTGGTGGGGTGTAATGAGCACGATCCTTAGGAGTTTTGATGAAATCATTGTAAGAAAAGGTATTGCATGTTTACGAAATTTGATTTTCTGACAACGGTGTGTGGAAGATACAAGTCTTCTGGGATAAAACACTATGTCAGTGGCGAAGTACTGCCCCTGCATTTTGAAGGTATTATGATGCCTCGAAACGTCAGGAACTACTTAACCAATGACACAGCATAACATCCCAGAACAATTGACCCTCTTTTGAATACTTTTTATTTGTTTTTATTGTATTGACAAGATATCAGTGTTTATAGTTAATCAGCTTTGAAGCTGTAGTAAATCAGTAAACAAAAACTGTGTGCTTTTTTAAATGCCCTATATAATAGCAGACATTGAATATGAATTTAACAGCATATAATTATTGTATTGGCTTGCAATTTCATGTTATTAAGATGTACATTTTTGCATTGAATAGGAATGCATCAATAATTTAGCCATATCAAGAAGCAGTGGGCCATAATTCAGTCCTCATTTTATAAAGGCTGTGATATATACGGGTAGTGGAACACAGGAGACTGGCAGTAGCATCTACAGCTGAAATTAAGACAGAAGAATGTTTTACCTTTCACTCAGATGTAGGACTGAAATGTCAGACATAGAATTTTGCAAAATACAGATTCATTAAAATTTGTATAAATCATTGTGCAGACTCTTGCGAGCTGGATATAAAATTACTAAAAATAACCATTGTTCTTAGTCCCAAGTATAAGTTATATACTTGTATTCAGTTCATATTGCTCGATATAAGAAGTGCATCAAGTGACACATCGTGCAAAAATCAAGATTCAGCATTAAATATACACAGTGGTAAGGAACATTCTCAGCAGTTGTGGTGATACCCAGAAGGCAAGCTTTTGCTTTTTAGAGAGAACAGTGGTGCCAGAGACAGGAAAATATCTTTTTCTGTTTGTGTTCTCGTCATATTTCCTACGCTTAGCCCACATTGTGTTCAAGTGAAAAGAGACCTGACTGGAAGGCAATGTATCATGCAATGTTCTCACCTCATATGGTAGTGCATTTTGTTGGACGACAACACCAGCAACACCATCATCATAATAATTACGCAGACACAAATAATAATAATAACAGTAATAATCGGCAGAACCGCATTCTGTCGGATAGCTGCTACAGTCACAGTCCCTTTGAGCACCGATACCCCTTGGAGTTATTACAGTTAATGGGCCTGGAAATGCCTCCAGTCCGCAATCGATATTACAACAGTCATCCTCCTGGTGGAAGAGGAGAGGGAGGCTGGAGGGATCGTGGAAGTCTTCATGGTTCAAACCCATCTTTGATGCCACCCCCTGTTCCTCTGGGCTTCCGACCTTTCATTCATAACTCAACAGTAAAAAGAAATTACTGGAACAAGAGTAATGGGAGGTAAGTGTACTTGAATTTCTGCTGCACGGATGAGGGTGTGAAGCTTGATAGGAATTCAATTCCATAATGTCAAAAAAAGACCTGCTCAACCTTTCATGTAGTGCAGACAAGTTCAGAAAATTCAATAAACATAATAATAAATAACTTAGATAATGTGTATCATTTTATTTGCGTGTTTGTGTTTACATTATGTGTAACAGTGTATAAAAATGCAAATCACAACCAAAGCTCGGGAGTTAACTATTTTTAGCACATTTTTACAAAAATGAATTAGTCATGTAATGTATGTCTCCATAAATAAGCTGCTAATAATTTGTCAGATTGCTTCGGCATTTTGCCAGTTAAAGGGTTGGAAGACGTAATGCCATTTAAAATGTCTCCACATGCAGAGTAACACTATGTCATGGACAGTATATTTACCATGAGGTACATGTTGGGCAGGTCTGTTCTGTATGCTGCCTACGCAGGAGTCTTGCACATATATTCTGTCTACAAATAATACAGCAGTCCACCATCAGCACATTGACACACCACAAATAAATGAAAGGGGAAAACGAAACATGTCTTAACTAATACTACCACACAACCAACATTGACGTAAGATAGTATTAATTACACAGTCTGTGAGACCACAGAAGGTGTAATTACTATCTTCCCACTGCTGAATGCTGATATAAATAAGAAGACACATAGATGCTTGTACATTACATTCTATAATATCTTGAATACTTCACATTGTTTTAACATGCCTTAACAAATTCCTGTTTATAATTTGAAAATAAATGTGACATTCTTTGTAGTGAGAGTGCATGATGATGCCAACCATTACTGTTTGAAAAATGTAGTCCAAGTGCATTTTAAAGTCCATTATACATAGATAAATATATGAGTCTGTACAACAGTGATTGTCTGCAGATGGCCTGTGGCACATGTTCTGTATTAAAATGAGATTTTGTTTTGTTGTTCCCTGGAAAACTGCCTCTATGGTCTTTCTTGTTAACCTGTGACAGCAGTATTCAGGGCTAAATTTCATATGGAGAGAAAATCTTTTGGTAAACACATAGTTTACTGACAGGAAGTATGTGGCAGCATCAGATTTATTGCAGGTGCCGGCTGTCAGCGGAAGTAAAATGTGTCTTGGGCAAGACTTTTTTTTTGGGCATGTCATCTGTATTGTTTTGTTTTGTCTTTTCTTTCTTTTGCATGTAACACATGCATGAAGCAACTGCTGTAATAAATAATCTGGTTTATTCTAATATTTGCAGGACTGCAAAAAATAGCATTTTTCATAAATTTCATGACAGACTTACAGAATATATCCATTGTTTTCCATTACTGATGTTTGTATGATATTCATACTGCAAATAGCTTATACAGTATTCAGAACAATAATACTTTTGTACAATAAAATGTCCGTTCCAAACATTTCGCAGACCACCGAGAAGTGGGCAGCGGGATCAAGTGGCATGCAAGTCAGATCTATCTTGTAACTCAACTTCTGACTCGGGTTTCTCATCTCGATCGCCTAACCCCAGTAAGCAGCAGTCACAGCTGTCCACACTTTCAGACATGAGCTCAGAACAGCTTACTGGTGAGGAGGACTCTGACCATGCCCAGGCTAGCGCTAGTGTTTCGGACATTAAAGGAATCAAGTAAGCAAAGAGTTTTGGAACTTAAAATTGGACATACTGTGGGTATGATCTTGTCTCTGAAAATGGCTGTGTTTATTTTTGCTTGTTATGCAGGTAGCTAATTATATGAACAGCAATGAAATAGTTATTTTTATTACAGGGACTTCACCAAAACCACAGAGTAAGCTATATTCCCTGTAAAAAATATGATAAACAATATGTTTTATAAGACTGTGTAGTCTTGTATTTGGAAGTAACCATTTCACATTCTATCTTAGTACACCAGCTGTTGTGAGGTATTGTGTAGTTTTCCTGTATTCAAATACGGGGTCTGCACATGCATGTAGTCCATTGTGATTTCTGTAGAAGTCTTTTCAAATTCATCATTTTTATGGTTTGATGCTGCATAGTATGAGACAACAGCATCATAAGACAAATATCTGTACTTGAAGTTTTGCTTGCAGCTCAAGTTTCTGAATGAATGCACATTATGAAAATTATTATGAAATCACTTGAAGTTGCAAGAGATTTTATAGACCAAAAATCATACAAGATCACTTGAATTTCAAAGGCACTGTTTATACCCCAGAGTTTATGGTTAGCAGAGAAGTCTTTGTTGATGTGGTAAGAATGGTTGTTACGGAACATATACACCCCATCATAACATACTAGATTTGGTATAAAATCGTTTGACTTATGTGATGTCAGAATCTGGATATGTGTGGAATTTATTATCCACTTTAAGCAGATTTTAAAGGAAGTCTTAACACTACTGGTTTCTTTTCTGAAACAGGAGTAGTGTGTGATTAGATAGACATATTGTTGTTAAAAAATACCAATAACCTTTATCACAGTGTGTGTCATTACCAGACAGTATTCACTATTGTATTCCTCCACTCTTTCTCCTATCCCCTATTCCACTTTGTTAATTGCATTTATTTGGACCCAGAGCCTCTTGAAACCAGATAACAGCAGTAAATCACATTGGAATGTTTGCTTTAGGTGATATTATTGTCCCACCATTGCTGGAAAACTTTACATGTTAATCACCCGGTAATGCTGCTTCTTCTGTGAAGCTGTCTTTATATTCAGTGTTATGAGCATTTAGTTTTCACTTAGATGACGAAAATTAATTCAAGACAAATAGTAAAGAACAGGACAGCAGTGTTTCTGTGCCAAAAGAAGTTGCCTTTACACTACTACTAATGCTGATGCTAATACTAATACTACCACTGCCACCAGTACCACTAAAAAAAGTAAATTTCACCCCAGAACAGGCCACAAAGGCCCAGAGGGGGAGTAGGGGGTATAGCTCTACTCTTTCTTTAACCTCGGCGCTAGATGGGGTGGGTGGTCAACGCCACGCCCTGCCCGCTTTACCCCTGGAAAGACCTGGTGCCAATTGTACAGGCGGCTGGGTGGGTCCCTGGGCCTGTCTGGACGGGTGTGGAAAATTTCGCCCCCACCAAGATTCAATCCCCGGACCGTCCAGCCCATAGCAAGTCTCTATACCAAGTGACCTATCCTGGCCCATATCACTTCTACCACTACTAATGTTACTACTGTTATTTTATTACCACCACCATTCAGATATACATTGTTAATATTAGTGGAGTTCTGGTATCACAGTGCCCCTTGAGGGCTATAATGTATAGTAAGATTCCCAGAAGGATTGTGTGTGGAAACTGTAGCTAGATGTGAGATTTGTCAAATATTTCCATTAAACTTTCAGTTGGTGTTTTACTGGTAATGTATTAATACAAAGAAATCATGTTTAGACGCCTACATGAGGTACATGGCACACCTACCCATAATGCTGCAATGGGAAATGGTCATCAGCAGCAACAGCACCATCAGCAACATCAACAGCAACAGTATTTCCATCAGCATTCACCATCTGCAAATTCTGTACATACACTGTCTAGTCTTCAATTTTACGTAAGTCATTCCATATAATAAATCTTTTTTTTTTTTTTGGTAGGATTGACTGATAGTTTTTCTATGTTAGTTTTACAGTTGCTCATTTTGTGAATGATTCTCTGTGTTTTGTTAGCACAATTGGGAAAACATTATATTTCATGTGTTTCTATTATACCTGCTATATATGTTTAAAGTACTTAAACATCTCATTCATGTTACGTGTAGAACACAATGGCTTAGCACAGTGGTTGAACAAATTCAGGGATATTTTCCAGAAGTGAATAATTTGAAGTCAGACACATTGAATGTGTTTATAAAGTAGAGAAGTGAAATGTCTAATTAGTTTTGGAGGGGACCCTTGAGAGAAAGAGATAACTCAGAGGACCTTAGCTTGAGTGGGAGGATAAACTAAAAATGGATCTTAAAGTAGTGGGTGGGACTGGCATGGATTCATGTTTGTCAAGATGGAAGTGTACTGCTGTGAACTCAATACTGAATCTTTATCCATAATACTATTATGTCCCCATTTATAGCAGTTACAATGTTATGTGTAATTGTGTCTGTTGTTTTCTCTGCTATTGAATCAACGGGCACTGCTCTTGTAAGTGAAATACGATACTGTAAAGTGTTGTTTGGCCAATCCAGGTGGCCTTGTGGTCTAAGGCTTAGGTCTACAGTCACCTATTTGCTGGTATTGCATGTTTGAATCCTGCTGAGGGCATGGATGTTTGCTATTATGTCTGTTATATGTTGTGTGTGTTAGCATACTCTGCGGCAAGCTGATCACTCATTCGGAGGAATCTTATTGTGTGTGTGTGTCATTGTTTGTGATCTAGAAGCTTCAAAATAAGGCAACCTAGACCCAATGTGGTCTATAGTGCCACAGCAAAAATAATCTTGTCCATATGTTTGTAATTATTCTATTTTTTTGACAGCAACAACAACCTTTGCAGCCAGGATTAATTCGGAGTGAGGGCCCCTATCAAAGTAAACGGCGGTACCATTCTGGCCGTCATTCTCCACCGCCGCCAGTACATCCTCATAGTCATCGCCCGCCACGTGGAGGACGTCGCTTGAATGGAGTTCTGCTACCTCTCACCAGTGGACTTGGAACACCCTTGTTTGCTGCTGACCGTTTTCTGTCTCGTGCACACCTTGTGCAAGTTACTGTTACGCCACCGCAACTTCTCTCTGGCTGTGATTGGGATAAGGTAGCAAGTGCACTGCATCACATCATAATCTATTAGATATGTTAAGTATACAAGTCATGTGCCCTTTATGTGATGGGCTACCATAATGTTTATGCTCTACGCCACTGAAAAACTGTAACCGTCAATAATAATGAAGCTATGACTTACTTAGTCACACCAAGTGCAACAGCTTTTTGTAATCCATGCTGGAGTCAGCTAATGTGATACACATATTATTACTGTAAGTCATTTATTTATTTATTTATGTGCTGCTTCACAGTTGAATATCTGTTATGAAGTTAGTAGCAGCTTGTTGTCATTGGTGTCATAATTGTAGTTGGTGGTGGTGGTGGTGTATTTTTTATTTGTTTTTGTTTTTATCATCATCATAATCATCATCATTCCCTACTTTCAGCTGTCTGAAGGTATATGGAACAAGTTTATGATACATCAGCAAACAGAAGACACATTTAGGAAGAAGATGATGCTATGGAAGTGTCTGTATTATGTTGTTCAGGTACAAGACATATTAACATAGTTTTTTTAATCCATTGCACTGTTGTATTTACTCATAAAATTAAAACAACCTGTACAGGCCTAGTTATTTTTGTGACTAAAGTGACAGTACATGTAGCAAATGACAGTCCTCATTGTGAATGGTATGTGCTGTCCATGTACGACAGCACATTGACATAACACAAAAATAGTGAAAATATGTTCCATCTAAACACAGCTTTATTCTTGCAAGATCTCAGGTTTCTGCCGTAAAGTACATGAGAACTGTGCTCTTCTGGGCTATTATGCAGCATGTAGTCATAATTCCTTGCTGACTTTTCAGGACAACCTGTCAGTTGAAAGATTTTTGACCCCTGGAATTGGTACCAATCGGGTGTCCTGAAAAATTGCAAGGAGTTACCACTACATGCTGCATAATAGCCCAGAAGAGTTCAGTTCTCGACCATTCGTAAAAATGCAAATTAAAATTAAAAGCCGCTAGATATTTCGGCTTGCTAGGTGTCCATCATTAGGCTGAATGTGAAGAATATGTAAAAAGGGAATATTTAGAGCTGCAATTGCTGATTTGATACCTAATATGTATAACATATATGTTATACAATAGATATGAACATGTAAAAAAATTGTGTGCAGCTTCTAGAATATTAAGTTACAAAGTTCATTGGGTAACTGATGGTAGCTGTGTGTTATTATGTAGTGTCTCAAAGAAATTGAAGGTGGGGTAGCAAAGGCAACTGAATACAGCCGGCTGCCAGTGAAACAGAATACACAGAACCTCAAAAACAAATACATACAAAAGCTGTCTGTATATAATTGCCTACCCTACTCCACTTACAGTTGAGACACAACATTTTAACACAAAGCTACCATCAACCACCTAATGAAACACTTTTAAACTTCATAACTTAGTATTCCTAAAGCTGTGCATACTTTTGTAAATGTTTGTGTATATTATATCACATTCCTCTTGTAAATATGAGATCTTAAATCAGAAATTGCAGCTGTAAGCATTTCCTTGTTACATGTTCTTGATATTCAGCCTGACAATGGCTACCAAGCTAGCCAAAACATGTAGCAATCTCTAATTGTAATTTAAATTTCTAAGAATAAAGCTGTGTTTAGATGGAACATTTTTAATTTATTCTTGTGATATTGTAAAGACAGCGAGGATGGATCAGCTTTAGCATTGAAGTAGAATGATTAAAAAAATCCATGATAGAATTTGCAGATATTTGTGGGGAATGAAAAAACACATCTTGTTTTTTCAGATGTCCACTAATGAGAAGGTTACTGGTGAATGCTTATCTTGAGTTATATCCCTATGGGAAAAGGCCACATAGGTTTAAATCTAGTGACAAGTTTTTATGAAGTAAAAGTTACTGTATATATGCAGTGCGTGTACAATCTTAGAAATGTGAAGATGAAATCCAAGAAAAAAATTACTGTAATTGAATTGTATGTATAAAAGTTGTTGAATCAGCACATTCAGTTGCATTTGAATTAAATTATGTTTATCTACATGTGCATAAAAAATTAAGGTGTAAAAAGCCTTATTGTCAGCAGTATGATGCATTGTTAAACTTCATGTATGCTCAGAATTACATTAGTATTTGTTAAATATTCAAGTTGAAAAATCATCATGTAGTGTTCACTCCCATACTGTTGTAATTATGTCAAAAAATCTAGGACCGATAGAAAAGTCTTAACTGAACCTAAAGTGTAAGTTTCATTCTTGTCTACAACTTAGTTGTGATTTGTTTGTTTTGTTGAATATTTATCAGGTATGCTGAAGATGTTCAAAGAAACATTTGTGGATGTTCATGTAAAGTGGTTGTTAAAATTGTCTGGTAGAAATTAACACTGAAATGAACTGACATAGTAGTAAAACTTCCCAGTATCAAATTTCACGAAATTCTTTCTGTGTTGCTGGGTTGTTGAATGAGTATGGACAGAGTGATTTAGGCCTTTAACTTTCACGGAATAGGTGGATGTAAACCTTTCAGTACTTAATGCAGGCAGTCAGATTTTCAAGTGAGGATGATAGTATGTGAGCACGCGGTGGCGCAGTTGGTTGAGGCACTGCACTACAAGCCGGAAGGTCGCGGGTTTGATTCCCGATGGTGTCACTGGAATTTTTCCTTGACATAACCCTTCTGGCCGCACTATGGCCCTGGGGTTGACTCAGCCTCTAACAGAAATGAGTACCAGGAATATTTCCTGGGGGTAAAGGTGGCCAGTGCATAGGGCTGACAACCTTACCACCTTCATGTGCTGATTGTCTTGAAATTTGGGAGCCTCAACCTCCTGGAACCCTGTCTAGGCCTGTAATGGGATTGCTGTATGATAGTATGCGTATTTGAAAAATTTCATGCTAGACCAGGTGGACCTGAGTGTGCACACTGTTAATCATGCAAGACAGAGATAAAGATTAACAGGCCGTCTACAGAATTATCGTCTGCTAGACCTGTGCATGTCCCATCACATTTGTAAGATGTGAATGAGAAAGATTGATGGGCATTTAGCAGGGTTCTGATTTTACTCGTGCCAGACCCATGTGTTTATGCATGACAGTAGTGCAACACGTGAACAGTAATGTTGTGCTGTGTATGTTTGTGTGCACATAAATGACCATCGCCAGCAGAGTTTCGTCATGTCTGTCTGTCTGTCCATTCGCATGGAACACCTCAGCTCCCACTGGACAGATATTCATAGAATTTAATATTTGAGTGTTTTTTTTTTTTAAATCTGTTGAGAGATTTCAAGTTTCATTAAGATCTGATAAGAATAACAGATACTTTACATGAAGACCAATATGCAGTTGTGATCATATCTTACTCAGTTCTTCTTAGAATGAGAAATGGTTCAGACAAAAATTTTAGAGAAAATGAAAACCCACGTTTTATTTATTTATTTTGTATATAT
>Ga0123352_10001376_pt1 | contig 32081 bp, 16 predicted proteins | sample TergutLab28metaG_FD_89700 | JGI IMG/M metagenome (GOLD analysis project Ga0123352, IMG submission 89700) | Labiotermes labralis P1 segment gut microbial communities from Petit-Saut dam, French Guiana - Lab288 P1 | ecosystem: Host-associated > Arthropoda: Insects > Digestive system > Gut ...
CACTATAGCCCTGGGGTCGACTCAGCCTCTAACAGAAATGAGTACCAGGAGTATTTCCTGGGGGTAAAGGCGGCCGGTGCGTAAGGCTGACAACCTACCACCACCCTGTGCCGTTGTCACAAAATCTGGGAGCCTTAACTTCCTGGAACCCTCTGGGCCACTCCAGGTCTGTAATGGGACTGCATTACCTTTTTACCTAAGGTACAACTATATGTTTTGGCTCTTGATAATAGCCATCTTCAGGTTGTACATGAATCCTTAAAAAGTAGTTATACAAGATTTAATATGGGCTTGTATAACTACTTTCTAAGGACTCATGTACAACCTCAAGATGGCTATTATCAAGAGCCAAAACATGTAGTTGTACCTTAGGTAGTAAATGTAAACACACCTCTACCATCAAATAAAATGAAGCTGTGTTAGACTAGGACATACACTCCATTCTATTACAATTATCTACACTTTATTAACAATTATGATACTTAAAAAGGGGAAAAAACATGAAAACTATCAAGAGATACCATATATAGATAGAAATCAAACACGGTACACACCTAAACAACAAACACACAATCTTTTGGGATCCCTTTTTTGATACAGTAATCTAATCAACAATCTAATCTAACTAGCATAAACCACCATCTGTCGTGCGGTCTCCGAACCGTTATTTGTGACATAACACAGTCTAGAATAAACAGCAAGGGCCTGCACAAAGAGAATGCAATCACCCATCATACACCAAGTAACACATTTTACAATTAAAATTCAGCACATTGTATGATACTTTTCCGAGAAAATTCCCTAAGCAAGAATGTAGTCCCCTTATTTCAGGGGCCAAGACAGCATAATCAGCATAACTCACTATAGGCTCAATGGTTTGGGGCTTGAACCCTAATGGAGGCATGACAATTTCTCTGCTCCATACCTGGCCAAACCAGTCCTGGGGCTCACCCAACCTCCTATACAGTGGGTACTGGGATTCTTTCCTGGGGGGAGGCCACCCACCCACATCTAGCAGTGAGGTTAAGAATGAGTACAGCTATACCTCTACTCTCCCTCTGTGCCTATATGGCATGTTACTGGAAGACCTTTACCATCCCCTTGTTCAGCAATAAATTGTCTTGAAGAAGTACTAACTGTTCAATGATGAATATGATGAACGAAGCTACAGGCTCCATTATTATAACCTGAATATGGCCAAATGCACTTCACAATGAGATCTTTAAAAAATAAATCAACAATTCCAATGACAAGGAATATATCACGTACGGAATATGTTTCTAATCTGAAAACCTAGCTCAACGATGCTTGCAAATAGTACATTATTAACCTTTAGCAGATGGGTTTAAATGCCAAGTGTGTCTCCTGGTAAAAGTTAAAGTTTTCCCATTACAGGTCCTGTGTGGCACAGAGGGTGGGTAGAGGTATAGCTCTACTCTTCCATGACCGTGGCACTAGAAGGGGGTGAGTGGTCAGCAACACGCCCTGGCCACACTTTACCCCCGGGAAAGACCCGGTACCCATTTTACAGGAGGCTGGGTGGGCCCCAGGGCCAGTCTGGACAGACGGAAAGTCTCGTCCCCACTGGGATTCGATCCCCAGACCGTCCAGCCCGTAGTCAGTCGCTATACTGACTGAGCTATCCGGCCCACACGTGTCTCCTGCAGGCCACAGTTTTTCTCATTTGGCATGGATAATTAAATTTCCAAAACATAGCAATTTAAAAATAAATCTTATAAATGAGGTTTCTATTGTTCAACTGGCCAAATAAAAATTTAGTTTTTACAGAATCAACTTACACACACACACTAATTCGTGATCATTCAGCACGTATCCATCTTTAACACATCAAATCTTTACATATACCACTGTTGTTTTCTATGCCTGCCTTCTGTTTTTACAACAGTTACTTTGGTTTGTGTGAAATGTGCCACACAATGCTGACACAGTCTCCACAATACTCTTCTAACAATTTTAACCCTATGGGCAAGATTTTACAGCCTGCTGCAATGCAAGTCAAGAACAACAATTTGTTCCTTCATAATTTGTTTGTGAAACCTAATTTCTTATTGAGGTGACACCCATTGCACTGTATGCTGTTAGTTCAGCAGGATCCTATTTCTGTTGGTTTCTACAGACACTGCAGCACATACAACACAACAGAAGCTAAACAGAGACGATACTATTGAATTGATACTCCACCCGGATTCTGAAAGTGACATTTTTGTGACCAATCTGAATAGTGCTGTGTATAGTAACTGATACAGAATGAGAAAGACCAGCCACTTACATCCCATTCCATCAGACAGTGAATGAGTGGGTTCGAAAGGCAAAGTACACGGAAAGGTGTGGCCAAGAACAAACAAAGACAAAAGTTCTGAGATTGATGACACTACTTCCACACATATCTCCAGGCAAGTCTGCTTGGAGAAAAGCAAATGCATATAAATATAATACGTCAGTCGATAACACAACACCTTATTTATATACAAAAATAGTATATTTGGAGGGCCTGAGGATGACCTTATAAGGTTGAAACATATCGCCCTGACAAAATATACTATTTTTGTATATAAATAAAGTGTTGTGCTATCGACTGACACGTTATATTTATATGTTACAACACTTCGAAATGGAAAACATCAGACAAATGCAATAAGCACCATCATATCTCAGTTCATGCAAAACAACACTGGTGATAGACAAAACCTCTTCACTTTCTAGACATGACAGTTCTGAACAGCTTCCTCCTCTGGACTACATGTGGGACCAAACGACTCACAGACTTCCAACATGCGGCCTTTCCTCTTTGGCTCTTGATTTAAAATGAGACTGTGGTGTATCAACTGGTGACGGCACATTTCCAGAATTACAAAACATCTCAATAAATAGGTATGTAACAGAAAGTAACTTAACTCTGCTAAACTTCCTGCACCCCGCAATCAAGTAATAGCATGGAGTCTGGCAGACAGCACATTAGGCCATTTGTAAATACATTTCAGAGACCAGCATGTGGTCCCTTACGGTGGTAAAGCTTAGTGATGGCTCTGCACTATTCTTATATTGATTATCTGTATGTTTAAAATGTAACCACAATTTTGGAGAAAATAACCACAAAATCATGCCACTATTGTATAACTGGTTATTCAAAGACAAAAAGAGATGATAAACACTTAGCTTGGATTTAAACCTTTACACAGCCCAACATTTTATGTGCATATATTTACCACAAGCTCTGTGAAAGTTTGGGATCTCAATCTTCCACCTACAGAATGCTTTAAAAAAATTTCCTAAGTGTACTTGTGGGCCAGGCCTGAGGATAGCTTAACATGATCAAACCAAAACATGTCACCTGTCTAATCCTGTATATATGTCATTTGGTACTAAAAAGTTAGGTCAGACTGAAATTTTCTTACCAAGTTAATACTTCAAATAATGGGATGGTCCCCCAGAAATAAATAAGTCATGCATATTAATTAATTATATTTCATGATATCTAATTTCAATAAAATATATCCTGAAAAAATGCAATTAATACAAAACTGCAGACAATATCCCATATTTTATCTACAAACAATTAACACATTTCAACAGCTGTATTTCATGGTGATACTTATCAAGTCTTCTGTGATGTCATGCTATGTTGCTGGGAAAATAGTTGTTTTGATTACAGCGCCATCTTCCAAGACAGGCTTGAAAGCCTGACCCTGAGCAAGTACAGAAACTATAATCCTTTCAAATGTTACAAATTGTTTATTCAGATAAACCACATAACACCACAGAAGGCTTAAATCTTCAGTTGTCTTTTAGTTGTAAGTAAGCAATTTTAATTTATCCTGACATACAACTTTATGTAGTGAAATACTATTTGTTTCTACCACCAACTGCCATAAGGCACACAGTTCCAAACTCAGGGAAATAGACACAAATAAAGAAATGTGGGTGTTCTGATCGTTACTTAGTGACAGTACAAGTATGCACAATTTAGGAACTGGCTACCTCTCATGCTCTTATTGTCCCTGAATTTTAATTCCTAAAAAATTGAAAACAAAAACAAAAATTTATTTTAGATATGCATTTACACATTTTTTTATAACACAAGTTTTCTCTTAATCTTAACTATAGATATATAATCAATACAAATTCAGTTCCATCTACACTTTGTTTTTTTTCTGTGGGGATATGATATCAAACATTTAGCTCTACAACCACTCCTCTGGTCTTTCTACCTGTTCCATTTCCTGTACTTACCTTGTAAATGGTGAGATATTATCAAAAACGCATATAAATCTTCATTTATAATGTAACTGTTGTCTCCTTTTTAACCAAAAGTGGAAAGCATCACAAAACTTGTCATTAAAAAAAACACTATAAAATCTCACATAAATCAGTCCAGTGGGATCCCAGCTGTTGTACAAGGAATGACAAGAAACTAACAACTGCTTTTTGCTAACTACTTTGTGAACACACCTGAAAATGATCACACATACCTTTATGCAATGAATGCAGATAATGTATGTAATCACTTACATTACAACAATTTACAACATTAGTTGCATGGTGACACCATAAAATAAATTCATATTATGGCTATATGCTAAAGTTGGTCACTCATATTTTCATACCATTAATTTTACTTAGATATTCCATCTAGATCAACTACATAATCTGTATCAAGAGCAATGGAATTCCTGCCAGCAAGTTCTCACTGTATATGAATAACTGGAAGAGCAGTAGCTGCAGACAGGGGGAACATTACAGAACTGCTAAGCTTCACCACTAGCAAAGAATTAACATCAATGAACTGCTTTTATATAACTTTATGACTGCAGGTGATTCTCTGTTTCTAATTTCTTACTACAAGCTTCATATAATCAACGTGTTACTTAATTATGTGAAAGCCACATAACAAATTTTGGTGCACAGCAAGTATACTTACACCTCCTGTGTACTTGCACATATATTTCTCTATTACACCACACACGTCATTATAAGCAATTTAACTTTAACAAGACTGTTCATTATAAACATGTATGTGTGTATGTGACTTCAAAACAATTTTGACAATAATGTGTAATCCTATAATTCCGAAGTTTTGAAAGTTGTATACACCCTGGCAGGGTATATCTAGGGGCAGCGCTAACTCATGATTTTTTTAACAAAAGAAGAAAATCAAATTTTAACTTTGTTATAAACACTTCATTATACACAAAATATTTTACAGCAAACTATGAAACAATTATTTTTTTTTTATAACTTAAAAACAGACAAAAATTGTTCATTTGGTAACATGACACTGTACATCCATCTTATTACCCATGAAACAAAACAATGTCTGGTACTGCAGAAATGATAATTACATGAACAATTCTTCTGACTGAGGTACAACGTACTTCATTTACAATACTGGTTTTTGCATATGAACAACGCATTTAAGTGACCAGAGTTGTATACATACAACAACTAACAATGGCAATTTATTGTCTTTTCAAAATTTATCACATTTTATCCACATTAATGTGGCAGGTTGAGAGGAATTCCACGCTATGTTCTTCAAGCAAGGCAAATGTACACCTGAGCTTTGCCTGGCCTAAAATCTAAAGGCTGTTATGTCATCTACAGGCCTTAACACTAACAAATACAGATAGTTCTGCTATCACAATTTTAAACAAGTTATACAGAAACATTACAGCTGCAAATTATTCACCCAAATGCTGTAAGTGTCATAGTGTGTACAATAAACCACTTGATGCAAGCTCAAAAGATGGCCAGGCACAACATGCAATATACTGAAGAATTCACTACCAACAAATTTTCTTTTAATATTTTTTTTATCAGTCTGTCCTTCCTTCTACTCAAAAATTAATGCATGTGCTTTTATGCATAAAGGGTGTCTAGGTAATTCATCAGTTGGGCGTGATAAAACGATGGTAGTAACTGTTAAATCACACTACTAAGTTATATGCCTACTTAACCACTCCAATGGCAAACAGCAGACACTAGTCAACATGCTCTCAGCCTCATACAAAAATAAACCTGAACTCAAAAACAGATGCACTCTGAACTGAGATGGAATTGCAGCAGAGTTTAAAAAGAAAAAGAAAAATATAAAACTTAATTACAGTAACTGTGTATGCCTAGCAAAATCACTTTAATACTTGTTTAAATTTAATCATAGTTACTGCAGAAAGTTCACATAAATATTTCAAAACCTCTATACTTTACAAGTGTGTAGTCCTGCAATGAAATCTACACACATAACCAAGCATCCAAGATGTCGCATTGTAACATTAACACTCATGACGGGCCACACCGACAACTTGGCTACCAGTCTTGTATTCTACACCCCTAACATATGCAAGACCTCACACTCATGCAATTGGTGGGTCATCATCATCTTCCTGTCCAATCCGCACTTCATCATAGTGCCGTTGTCTCAGATGCTGAAGTCTGTGAAGCCAACGGTAACGACGCGCAGCAAAGACCAGTCCCACTACTGCCACAATCAGCACCAGTGGAATCAAAATGCTGGCAGCAATAGTAGAACCTGCCATAGCAGTAAGCAGCCATTAGCACCATGTGAGATATTAGATTGGTTCCACTGTGTTTTAGGCAGACCACCACGACAAAATTTTTCTGTAGAGTTGAAGGCCATGTGCTGTTTAGGTGGCAGTTGTAGGTGGAGCACAGAGGAACAGGAGGGACTTCCTCACTACAGTGTGAGGGGCAGAGAAGGATGTGCAGTACCATGCACAGGTTGCAGTGCTTAATCAACACTTCTCATAATGCGAATAAAAGAGAAGATGGGGTCAATAGTCGTTACAGACATTACAGATGAAAAGTAGGTACAGATATGGTTGGGAATAAGAAGAGCATTGACTACAACAGAGACATGGCCTAAACACTAACCTAAGTCTGTCTTGACATGCAGATTTAGTTCAAGGGTTGGAGAATAACACCACAGCCAACGATAACTCAGACACTGCCTAAATGTTAACCTAAGACAGTCTTGAATGCTACCTTCAGTTGAAGAGGGGGCAATCACAACCCACCATGCCCCACAGGGGATGCATAACCCGTCGCGGTACACCAGGTACATTCTAGTCTGCCTAATATGCAGTAATGCCTTGATATTCCCACAACAGTGCTCATAAAGGCTTCTATCCTCTGTGATGATGCCATATAGATTGGTATAAAGGTGCTAATGTTCAGAGAAACACAATACATCCACCTTCGGGGTAGTCCAAGTCTGCTCTTCTTGGACTACCCCCTACAAATGGTGGCAGAACACCTCCCAAACACTAGTACGTATGCACTAATCTACATGTCTCAACATTACCTGATACTTTAGATGAATATTCTGATTCTGGCATTGTGGGTTTGTCCTCTGAATACGAGTCTATGGTAGTGTTATGCACAGTCTGTATACATGGTTCTGTGGGATGCTGCTTGCTGTATCCTGGTTTACACTTGCACACACCATTATCATCCTTCTGTTTGCTACAAACTTCATTTGGGTTTGGGCATGCAAGGTCCAATGAATGCAATGAACAAGGAGATTCTGAAATTAAATTTTATTTAAAATTAGACACATTTTAAAAACTGAATTGTGCACGTAATTGCTTTAAGTGACATGCAGATATCTCATGTATCTAACTTCAAAATTATTTTACCTGAAACAGATATGCTTTCAAAAACAAAAACACCGACAAAGACAATTACAAAATGGCAAAGACAGTTCAATTCCATCCTTTGTCAACTTTGAAACATCAGTTCATGCGCTCTCGCTTAACCTTGCCGTTTGTTCTTACGTATATGGCACTTCCTGGAAAATATGCGAGATACTGTAAATTGCTGTAAATTGAATCAGCCTTCAGCCTTTTCCTATGGAACAACGACAAGGATATCACTACTTAACACTTAGTCGCCATAATTACAATTCCTCCAGCGCCCACTTGATGAGCTTGATTTAATAAATTTCAGCCAACAGTGTCGCAACTGTTAACTGAGCATGCAGTTGGAAGTGTAAAATAGAGGTTTGCTGAAATGACAGTGAACGGCGGTTTGATTTACAATGTTTAAAATTTCGGGCAATTGTAGTATGAATAGTAAACCCTGATTATTGTAACATATATAATAAAAGCACAAAATTAAAGTGTAATTTTTTTTCTGACTCTTGTCGTCATGGGCAACCCTCAAATAAGGTCTATGAACAGTCTGCATCGCTAATTCGTGACGTATGAAAATCATGCAAAAATGGAAAGATTTAAGACGGACAAAAACAAGTTGCAACCCAGAAGTAAACGAACGCATTCAGTGTTCTGCTTCCAACACAAATGTAAAGTTTATTTCAACCCATGTGCGGCTTACAACATAAACACCTTGGTAATTATAATTTCAGGCTTAATAGATAAGAACTACGCTTTTGACGAGGGTTAGGACATTCCATGTTTTCCATACGACCAACACGAAACTCCGTACACAAAGTGATGAACGACGAAGTGTACGTATAATTATATGAATGTGTATAATTTTAGCTGTGTGATTATCTATGCATCATGTGCATTAAATATATGCTGATATTAATAGGAAATATAGAAATTCAACGCACGAGGATGTTGCTACTTTTAACACATTTCTACAAAATTAATTAGGTACGTAAGACACGTCTGTATAAATAAAGAGCTCGTAGGTTTTCAAAATTGCTTCGGCATTATATCTCGGCTTTGCCATGGATAGGGTCAAAAGACGATTTCTCATTTTAAAAATATCCCTCGGGCAGCGTCGCGGGTAACATATTGCGCGCGAGCCACAGCTTGAGCTGGCACTAAGGGATGTTTTAGACAGTGTCAGAGGCTTCCAGTGAATATGTTTTGTTGAATCCATCCTCTGGTCATAAGAAAAGGCCGCAAGCCACTCTAGCACACTTCAATGTTACGGATTCGATTTTCTTCCTTGTATCATTTCTTTCACCTGTTTTCTAGGTAGTAGTGAGACATGACACGGTTGAGAAAATCCATTGTAGGACCTTCAATGTAACGCAGATCTAGTATGCAGTGAGTTAACCGAAAGGTTCCATCAAACGGTGAACGTAATCTAACGTTTTTCATAAATTAGTTGGTAATTACAATTATATTGCGGGGCATAAAATCCTTGCCTACATGTAATAAATTTATGCCAGAGAAATTATATCTCTAATATTAGTATTACAAAATGTGAAAGATAATCAGTGGCCTGTTGGTCTAGGGGTATGATTCTCGCTTCGGGTGCGAGAGGTCCCGGGTTCAATTCCCGGACAGGCCCTGCACGTTTTTTTCTGTGGGGTTACAGCCTATTATTTTTGAACTATGAAAACTCTGCATTTAAGAATCAGTTATTATATCATTTCTATCTAAACCTGTTTACAAATTGGGTGACAGAGGCAACATTAGTTTTCCTGCAAGGGTAAGATTCCATTCTGACCCTAGGCCACACCTGGTCTCCTATTCAATGGATACTGAGGGCGCTTTCCTCATAGGTAAAACAGATGGAACGTGGTGCAAACAATTTAACTCCACTAGTGTTGAATGGGGCTATATCTCAACTCCCACATATGCCTACATGACATGCACAGGTACTATGTTATTCTTTGCCCAGATATGTGTAATTTAGATACCCTCACCAAAATTACATTCAAATGAGATGTGTCAATGCCATGGATAGGAAGAGAGGGACAGTGTACTGTACGACCCCAATTTAATGTTACTGAAATTGTTCTGCTGGGAAAGCTCTGGACTGCATATTTAATGGCCAGCCCAGGTTTCAACATCTACTTTTAATTGAGGACACTTACACTCATTTCGGTCTTTACTTGGTAGGTAACTTCATACTAAATTTTTGCTTAAGTTTCACTGGATGAGGACACACAAACCAACCGAATATGCCCTGCACAGAAGCAATTAAACGGAGTCCTGAAAGAAACTGTACCCATATCTGGGCATACCTCTGCCCCCAGTCAGTGTCATGGTCAGATCTGTCTTACATCTAAGAGGATATCCAATAGTACACCATTGTAAAAGATCATCAAGGCGCATGAGGCCATGCAATGTAATCATGTGGATTTCTCAGAAACATAAAAAAGGAGACAGAACGGATATAACCAAATTTAGACCTATCTCTTTACTCACATCCTTTTCAAAGATTCTGTAAAAAAGTATATATACAAGATTGTACCAACACTTCAACCAAAATAATATGTTAGCAACCTAACAATATGGCTTCAGAAATAATTGCTCAACTGAAAAAGCCTCCTTGAAACTAATAAATGAAATATTACTAGTACTTAATAATATATTAACAGTTGGTGGAATATTTGCGACTTAGAAAAAACATTTGACTCCGTAAATCATGATATACTGTTGTCTAAATGTGAATTTTATGGATTCAGGGGCAAAAGCAATGCACTGCTATGATCATACTTCAGTGATAGATATCAGAGAGCACTTTTTCAGATTGGGGCAAAAATAAGACACGGTGTTCCTCAAGGTTCAATACTTGGTCCTCTGTTCTTCTTAATCTATATAAATGATCTTCTGAATATAACAGCTGACCCATTGAAAATGATTCTGTTTGCAGATGACGCAAGCATAATAATTACAAATCCTAGTCCCTCAAAATTTAAAGAAAGATATTAACAATATAATTGATTATGTAAATGACTGGTTCAGAGGTAATTTATTATCATTAAATTTTGATAAAACCTACTTTTTACAATTAGGGCCTAAAAATAGTTATGAAATTGATATAAAAATAAGTTGTGACAATAAACTGATTAAAGATACTAAAAATACCAAATTTCTTGGATTAGATATAGATACTTCTTTGTCATGGAAAAACCATATTGATCATATGATGATTAAACTAAGCACAGCATGCTATGCAATTAGGAATGTGCAAACATTTTATGTCCCAAGATACAGTAAGGGCACTTTACTTTTAATATTTTCATTCCATCCTATTAAATGGCATAATTTTCTGGGGTAATTCTGCATACAGCTATAATATTTTTAAAATTCAAAAAAAGAGTAATTAGAATAATTAGGAATGCCAGAAACAGAGATTCCTGACGTCAGTTATTCAAGACTCTAAAAATTCTACCATTAAAATCAAACTATATTTTATTCCCTTTTATTATTTATTGCCAAAAATGGAGATTTATATGAATCAAATTCAGAAATTCATAATATTAACACTAGATTTAGTTCTGACTTACATACTCCAACTGCAAATGTAACAACTTTCCAAAAAGGTCCCTTTTAATTTGGAATCAAAATTTTTAATCACCTTCCAAATAGCATAAAAAATACATCTCATGACATAAACCAATTCAGATGTTTTAAAAAGTTTCCTTCTTGTAAATTCATTTCACTCATTGGAGTAGTATTTTGCTTGGAATTCCAATAGAGATCTTGGCTCAGTGTAATCATTTTAAAAGTAAACATCTAAATATTCTTACATGTAACATAACTCAATACCATTCTATATTATTACTTTTAATTTGAATTCTTATCTCTTAGGTATATTTATATAAATACACATGTATCTAGATGTACTGACAAATTCAACTTCCAATCGGTCTTTAAATTTTGTATTATTTATTTAGTATATTGTATTGTGTGGATGTCCATATATTATAAGTTGTGTTGTAAATTGTAATCTGTAATTGACGTGTCCAGTGTTACATATGTGACTGAATGGATGAATAAACCAAACCAAACCAAACCACTGGTAAGTTTCTATATGGCAACACATCCTAGGAGAGAGTGCTGCTCCTAATCATCTCAACATAATTTTCATTTTATAGTCCTTCACAATTTTGCCACATTTTCAAATGATTTATCTGTCCTTGCATATTTTTGTCATGCATTCGGATAATGAGACTTGGGAATGTATGCTCCTTCTTGTATTGCGTGTCCTAGAAGATGAATGTACTATGATCTTTTGAAAAGACTGTTGCTATTCACCAGTCAACATAGTATAATCCAGTCAGAAAACTTGAAAGTTTCTTGAACATATGCCAATTTTTCACTGTTCTTATCTCTTATACCAACCTTCCATCTCATAGTTTCTACATAATTTTTTATTACAATTTAGTTCTCTAGTCTTATTGCCATATATTAACCGTTTGGCGCCGGAATTATTTTTTTAATTTTAGCACAGCCTGTATATAAAACGTGAATAATACAGGAACCAAATACGTTAGAATTATGAAACAAACTGCATTTTGAAGAGGAAAAAACGAAACAAACTGCATTTTGAAGAGGAAAAAACAGAGAGTATACACCATCTTTAAAATTTTCGGTACCTATATTTGTTGAATAAATATATAAAATGCAACTTTGGAGGTTAGCGGTGTGGTACGTCAACTATAGTTGACGTTAAGCGTCTAAAGGTTAATCATAATGAGACAGAAAATGGAATGTTTGTCTACAAAAAGGAAACCATGATTTCTCATCCCTAGTAACGACGACGACAATGCCAGCAGCAACAACAGCAAATTTGATGATGATGATGACAGCTGCAGCAGCAACAACTGGATTAATTCACTTTCCCCCTTTCCAGCAAACTTCTTTCCATAACCAACTAATGGGTCACAACCTACAATTTTAAAACAATGAAGTAGATGCCTGTTAGGGTGATGCACAGTACTGCCACAGGAACTGAGAACACCAAACAAGAACTCTATGGGCAATGGGACTCTTGTGAAACTGAGGCAGGACCAGCAAGCCTATTGTGAATTATAATACTGTGATGCTTTCAAAGATGCAGATAGTCTCAGAGAAGAGATGGTAAGAAGCTCTCAGGTTACCTCCTATATATCCAACCATACAAAGCCACACCAAATGAATTTTGGCATGTGGCTGGTATGCCCAAGTATCTGCAGCCCTGCTGGTAACCTTAAAAAAATGTATAACCCCAACATAGTTTTTGTTTTTATTTCACCATTCAGAGTTTCCATTTGTCTAGCAAGAGGCCCACTACCAAGATCTTATTTTCTCTGCTCAGATAGACCACTGTATTTTTTTGATCAAAGGAAACATATTATGGATAATTCAATTATGTGAATATAATAGTGACTATTACAGTCAGTATAGCGACTTGCTACGGGCTGGACGGTCCGGGGATCGAATCCCAGAGGGGGCGAGATTTTCCGCAGACATCCAGACCAGCCCTGGGGCCTACCCAGCCTCCTATAAAGTGGGTACTGGGTCTCTTTCCCAGGGGTAAAGTGGCCGGGGTGTGGTGTTGACCACCCACCCCCATCGAGCGCCAAGGTTAAAGAACGAGTAGAGCTATGCCTCTACTCCCCCCTTCTGGGCCTTTGTGGCCTGTGCTAGGGTGAACTTTACTTTAGCTTTTTAATGGTTAACAGACAAACACAAAAATTGTTACTTTCAGTATGTCAGCAGTCAGCATTGCTATACAGTTAACATCCCCCGTGGGAAGGTTCTTTCTTTGATGAGTTCTATCAGTAGTGAATAAAAGAAGAAAAGCAATGTACATATAACATAGCAATGAGGCATATTTGTGCAACCAATTTTGAATGGAGAAGCAATAAGTATTGCATATTCTGTGTCTGCAACCTTAGTTATCCAGCATGCAAAGTGCATGTGCTGTGTTAAACTGTTATCTGTGGCCTGTCTGGCTCTACCACATTTTTCCACATTATCTCACACATGGCACAATCTTGGTGAAAAAGTTATTTAACATAAAGTGTGTGTTTTAATTTTTTCTACAGCTTTTGTCTGAAACATTTCTCATTCTAAGAAGGGTTGAGATGTGATCAAAGACGTACATTGGTCTTCATGCAAAATACCCATTATTCTAGTCAGGTTTTAATGAAACTTTCATATTCTTAACAGATTTTGGAAATACATTCATATTATCAAATTTTGTAAAAATCCATCAAGTGGGAGCTAAGTTGTTCCTTGTGGGCAGAATGGGTGGACAGACATGATGAAACTAATATTTGATTTTCACAATTTTGTGAATGCGCCTAAAAATCAAGCAACACAGGCTATTGCAAGTTGTGAAAAATATACCATGCATAGCACATTTGGAAAATAATGCCTCCACATTTATATCTTTATATCCGGATAGATCCATCCACTGGTCCCCATACCAAGCCATACAATTAGAGTACACAAATTACCACCTTCTCTATTTAACCCTTTCACGCATGCCACAAAGTGTATAATATTTTGCGTATGATTCTCGGAAGAAACAGAGATTATTTTCCTAAACTACATTAAGTGACTGACCCTGATCTTACACCTTCAGTAAACTTTTGGTACAGCCTGAACTAAATTTCTATACCACTTACATAAATTTCAGGCTGCAAAAAGCTACAATCTAGACAATTGAAGAATTGTGGTTCGATTCCTGGCAAATGCAAAAGAATTTTTCTTTCTCTGACTGTCCAGATGGGCCTCCTATTTTCAAAATGAAACAAAACACAAAATATTGCTCAAAATTTACACCTTCTTTTAATACTTCGTTTTTCAAAGTAGTTTCCCTCTAGTTCATTGACATCCTGTTTCTTCCAGAATGAAATCTGATAAACAACTCTGCTAATTCTCTGTCTGAGAGAGACAGAGAGAGAATTAGCAGAGTTGTTTATCTTGCTCTATGCACAGGAAACGAGACCTTTTGTCAATTCATGAATTGTACAGTAACCTGCTCACTATTGCAACATTAGCTGTGTTCCAAGAACAGTAAGAAAGGGAGGGGCTTTGCTTCTGGTAGACACAAGTTTGGATTTCACACCATCTGCACTTGATGTTGTGGACACAGTCCTCAGTTTTCTCACACAAGTTTTCATGGGGCTTAAGACAAACTACACTACTCAGAATTCTCCTCACTCTTGCCAACCTAGCAAAGCAGACAGAAAGGAACATAATGACATGACATCTGTCAATATTATGAATGCAACTGGAGCTGTATTCACACACACACACACACACACAAACACACACACTTACTTGGTAACACAGTCCCACAGCCAAACAGGTAAACAACCATGAATTACTGTCTCACTGATGCAGTGGGAGAAAACAAATTAATAAAAAATACAAGCAGGGCTACAGTAGACTATTATCTATAGTAACAGTGGGGACAACCGTCAGTGGCCACAATATATAGTGACTAATTTTAGAGTTCTAGATGGTATTTCTATTTGTTGGAAAATATAGGTACCTGATTAATCTTTCATTCAGTTTAAAGCTGCAGAATGGATGACTTGTTTGCAAAACTTAATGCTGTTTTATCACCACTAACTTCATCTGTTCATGCGAGGCATTTCAGTGCTCAGTATCTCAGGACCTCACCACCAGGGATAATCAAACCACAAAAAATAATCAAACCACAAAAATATTTTCAGTATAAACACTTGCACCACAACCTATGCAGGAAAGTCACATTCATTATCTATTGGGCCACAGTGAAAACTTCTGATGTAGGTAGGGTTGGCACTTTGGTGGGTCAGAAACTGAAACCAATACATATTGCAAACAAAAGAGAAAATATTTTCATTGCTATAACAAAACATTATCTCATACAGTCAATATATACAGCAAATCAATTAATCTAATGACAGGAAATGTATGAAAATTTAACAAGTATTACAAAGAGGTAAAATTATCTCTTCAGTATAATAATATGCTAAAACTTTGTATGAAAAATATATATTTATTATTTAATCTAACATCATCAGTTTTATATGAAGAGCAACATTTCTTTTTTTTAATATAATCTGTTAATTCAAATTACTGTGCTGCAAAAGCAGCAGTATTACTGTCATCATGCACAATAAAGCTAGAACTTTACATCACTTTTTGGTCCCATGTTTTACATTTTCCTCAATTTCAGAATATTACTCTAAAAGTACTAATATATACAGTAATTTACTCTACCTTATAAACAAAAGTTTTAGTGGTCCCTGGACAGGAAATAAATGCACACTTTGCCAAATGTTCAGTTTGGGATGCACAAACCTTTCCTGCTGCCACAAATCATAATAACTGTTCATTCCTCCACACATAAATGATTTGAGATATAGTACTCTCAGAACAACTTTTCTGATACACTCACACATGAAAATTTACAAAACTTCAGGGCCAAACTTACATACATTCTTAATTGGCAACATAACATATGGCAAATTCCTTTCTTTGAAAAATACTCAGTTATTTCACAGAATTATTATATAACTTAATTAAACGGCCTCAATTTAATCTGGCACAGCAGAGAGAAATGCTCAGTCTACTTGAGCCAAAAACCACCTTGCCAGAAGATTACACAATTAACTCGTAACAACTCATGCCAGCATGTTACGGACGAAGAGAGACAAAATACTTATTTAAATCTCTAACGTGCCACTAGGCAGACACAGCACCAAGTCCTCAGCCATTTTCTATAAATTAATTTGACTTACACAGACAGGAATATTATCAGGTTACTATATAACATACATACGAAAAGCTAAAACTAATAATGTATATACACAATATTAACTCTTTTAACATCTTGTTCTTCATTTCATCCATGTCCACCCAAGCAGAAATGCTGGTTGGAAGCAACAACAATGCACCAGTTTTGACAACCTATGCCAGCAGCCTGACTGTGGAGAACAGCTCCACGCAATTGCAAAATATCTGTAAGAAAAATTAATCCTTGCTTAACAGAGAGGTGACCTGTGACTATCATACAATATTCATGCTGTCAATGACCTGAAGGGTAATTTGCCTCTAATACATATATAACAGCTAAAGGTTAAAAACTGCAAGTATAGTACAAAAATACTAAACCTGATAGGCCATGTGTTGTATTTACTGACAACAGATGTGCACATACAATTTGAACAACTCATTTAAATGTCATACATAATAATATCATACAAACAGAATATTAGTATTAAAGAAACAGGGTTACGAAACTGACTTGAAAAATTAAATTGAAAACTAATATACTGTGTACTATGATGCTAGTTTTATCACATATATCATTCTGTTACAGTTGCCTCATTTTCCAAAAATATCATTACATTCATGCTTCAAAGACATATTTCAGGATATAAAAAATACAGTACTGTATAATAACAAATATCCAGATGAAATCTGAATAAAGAGAGACCAACTTGATGTCACTTGCTTTATTATTTCATTATTTAATGCCCAACATGTTTCAGATGTGTGGTATCCGGAGGCAGGCTGAAGCAGTGCTTCAGCCTGCCTCCGGATACCACACCACCCCAGCCAAACCACAACGTAACACCAACACACATCGAACCAAAACAATACAACCCATGAAATAACTCAACAAATAAGTCACAAGCTCCGGAGGATGGATGTATTAACATCCCAAACATGTTGAGCATTAAATAATAAAATAAAAAAGCAAGTGACATCAAGTTGGTCTCTCTTTATTCAACTATCAAGATGATGCATGGTACAATAAACATAAGATCCAGATGAAAAATTATTAAGGAGATAAATATGGTAGCCATGAGCCTGTTTCCTTACATATAAAACAGAGCAATGAAGGTAGTAGGTATATTTTGGATTTACAACCCTTTATCTAATTAATGAATTATCGGGCACATTCGCACAAATAGTCAAAACCACCTGTTAGCTTTGTCACGTCTGTCCATCCATCTGGCCACAAGTATCAACATGGCCCCCACTGAACAGATTGTCACGAAGCCTGACGCTGGGAACTTATCCAAAAACATGACAAGGAACCCAAAATTTGGTTAAAACTGGATAACAGTACTGGGCACTTCATGTGAAGACCTAAGTAAGTTTATTCTGTTGACAGTGATATGAATTATTATGCATTTCGACAGCAGTATGAAGGGAACCCAATTTTGAATTTTCATGGCCAACATTCAATGGTTACATATTATTGACAGCTACATGGAGGTCAACAATAATACAAAGGGAATGCACTTCTGTGTTTCCACAGCAAAAATGGTTATGTGAATGTGCCATGATGTTACATTATGGGTAAATTGCCTTTCTTGTTTTTAAAACAATGACTTCTGCTTCAGTTACATCCTGCGGTACACAGAAAACCAAAAAAGGCTCATAAATTGATAAGACTACACATGAGGACATTTTACTGACATAAAATTTATGTTTCTTTTAGTAATGTTACCTCATTCACAGCACCAAAAGGGTTGAACTACCCAGAATTTAATGATAATTCCATACACAGGATTTCAAATTTTTTTTTTAAATTCAACATCCCATTCCAACATTTGTGCCTTCAAGAACTGCAGCTCAGAAGAAAATAACTAGACTCACCATCAGGACTCTGGAAACATATCTGGCTTTACCAGAACATGTCAGTGTTTGTTCATCAAGCTTACCTCACAGAAAAGTGCTGTATTGTGTTCCCTAGTTACGAAGCGGATCTAAGCTTTCTAGTGAGAAATCTTCATTACCAAATGAAAGTCCTCGACTGAAACCATCCTGTAAGACAACATGATCAATCAGCATATTTTAAAACAAACTGTCTGTTAGGAGTATACATTTTTTGGAATCTGGCCCAACATACATGAGTCGAGATAATTACATTCTTACGACCAACTGTTTTGTAAACCCTACGAAACCCATGTAACCAGCAGTACATAAACTTCAGCAGAAACAAGCAACAGACTCTGAGCAATAAGAACGTGATCATGATAAAAATTTAATTTTTCTGATTCTTCATCTCCTCTGGCTTTCATGCACATTTGACACTCCTCACTTTTTTCCATGCATATGTCATTACAATGTGCTGTAAGAACAACGTTATGTCCAATACAACATTGTGTGCTTGGTCTGAAAGGCTGACTCTGAAAAAAGCTGTTAATACCAATCTCTAGCCAGGCACGCACTGGTTTCTCACTGCAGAGGCCCGTGTTTAATGCCAGGCCAGGCCATGTGGAATTTGTGGTGTATGTATTTAAAATGTCCTTCACAACACAACTTCCAAATCTTTAGGTTATTAGTTTTGGCTTTTCAGTTAAGCCATCATCACACTTATTCACTTTCATGAGCCATATAAAGAAATTATACCTGCATATGGGATTGAGATCTAATTCAACTTACAATAACAGTCATAAAAATTAATGTAAGGGAATGAGATATCATTTGCATATGCAGGTGTAAGTTGTTTATATGGCTGTTGATAATGAATAGGTCCGAAACTCACTTAACTCAAGAGCCAAAATTAGTAATGTAAAGATTTGTAAACTGTGTTGCATATGGCAGTGTTTTAAATAAATAAGTAAATAAATAAATAAATATATATTTAACTGCAGCACAAAAGACATGTTTCACCTACAGAACCTGTGGTAGGAAAAGTGACATGGGAACACATTTTTCTCTGCATACTTTGGTTTCCCCTGACACTACCATTCCAGTACAGCTCCATACATTTCATTCACTAACCACTAATGCTACATAAACTTAACAGCTGACAGTGTCCTTAATACCTCCATCCCACAACCAACTCTACTCTTTCACTAGTCGATGATACGGGTTCAGGGGACTGAGTTCTGGTAGAGGCAATATTTTCTGCATGCGTTAAGACTGGCTCTGGGACTCACCCAGTCTCCTGTAAAACAGGAGACTGGGTGAGTGAAGCAACTTGTGATGGGAAAACTAGAGGCCAGTCTAGATGCACATCTCCTGCCATGTGAGGTAAAGGGTTTTATGTAATAATGGTCTCAAATAATGTCAGTAGTAAATTAGCGAATATGAGTACAGAGTATTCATGAAATGGTAATGACAGGGTGAAGTTGCAGTAGTTTTAACTGGGACATACTGTTGTGATGAAAATATACAAGCATGGGCTGTGTTGTACACGAGCTGAAACATGTTGCAATAAAACCTATCAACATATAAGGGATTGCCGTGATTGACGGCTACTTTCCCTACACCTGTAAACTCTGAATTACTCAAAAAAAAAATTTCATCTCATCGCCACTTTTTACATCATAAATCCCTCAAGGTGTGTATGTAACTGAACTCAGACCTCCACAGTGAGAATTGGGAAACTGGCAACCTCAGTCTTGGCACAGCCCTAATATACTGTAAGTTGACAAGAACATTTTACCTTCATCTCAAGGAGTCTCTTGTCTAAAAGCCCAATGGCATTTTCCAACTCCTGTTGAGATGGATCTCCACTGTCATTGTTGCCAAAGTCTCCCATTCCAAATGGATCTTGAAGAACACCCACAGCTGAGGGCACCTGTTGCTTTGGTGTAGGCCTGTGGCACAGGAATAGAAAAAAGAGAGGTTTAAGTTCATCTCATTTGTACACTGTATTCATCTGACAGGTTCCTGCAATCTGCTGGGCCACAGAGTGGGAATAGTCAAATAATTCTATCAGGTTATGCATGATTTGGACTTGCAGTGAAACCAAAAAAACTAAGAATGTATGAAAATTACAATTTCTCTTCAATTTTTTCCTCAATAACTGTTGAAAAGTTGCTCTGATGTCAGCCTATGTGTTGTGTACTTGGACCACACATAAATCCCAAGCCACATGTTGCTACAGCCACTGTATATGTAACACTGTGATAAGTATTCAATCAACCAGTCATTTTTTGTGACTAAATACCGTCTGTGAGTTAAACAGCAAAACACCTTGCTCAGGTATGAAGCATATGTGAAGAATGGCTGTTTGAGAAAATAATTATGGCACACATTTCAGGATGTTACATTTCCACATAAATAGAAACTGAATAAAGTTGTCAGGACTAATTTAATGTAATGGTCTCAAATAATTTCTTTTGAAACACAAACCTGTGATTACGTGTGAACTCATTTCACACTGATGCCAACTTCACAGTAATGTAAAGAAACGTCTGCATAGGGATTTCTGTAACTACTCAATGTAAACCATGCCTGTTCTGACAAAAACATAAATTCTTGAATTTTGTTTCTGTCCAGCATTGAACCCATCCTTAAAAATGTATCTATTCTGTATATTGTACTATTGACACGGGCTATTTTTAAAAACACTTTTATTTTCTATTATGTATGCTTTGCCAAAGTATCACAGAAAATACTCACTCTTCAAATGCACATATCTTATAGGCATCCTGAGACCATCCAAGGTCCACATGCAATAACAAATGACTAATACATAAGTACCTATTCTAGCTGATTACTTATCAGTGGCTAAACCACAGCTATAATCCCTAAACAAGCCCATACATGCCAGTCATGTTTTTGTGTACCTGGAGACAAACTAAATCTATGCCTCTCTAAAATCATCCTGACATTTTTATAGATGCAAGGTCTAAATTTGAGAGTTCATCATGTAATTATCTCCACTGCCTTGAGACTTCCAGTCTTTTAGTCCCAAATACTCTCTCCATCACTTTGTTCTCAAACACCTTCAAACCTATGTTCTCTCAGAACAAAAGACAAAGTTTCATGAATAATAATAATAATAATAATAATAATAATAATAATAATAATAATAATAATGATAATAATAATAATGAGGCAAAAATTTAGTTAAGTATACTGTATCTTACCTGCTGGTGGCAGAGGGTACTGACAGAGTTGATGATGAAGCAGGATTAAATGGAGTGGAACCAAACAGGTCCTCTTTAAATGGATCTGCATGCTGTGACACTGTGCCATTGTGTGTGTGTGAACGTCTGGATGAGTCTCTAGGCACTTTTGGAGGTGGAGCCACTGTAACAAATTGTTCTCATCGCATTAATGTTAAAGCACACACACACACATACACAGATACATGCCAATTCATACACAAGAAACTGTGTTACACAAACTTACATTTCACAAACGCATCTGGTTTAAAAAATGTGTGAACATAAGAACATTTTACAGTCTTCTGGGATGTGTTGTCAAGCATATAACAGAAGATGGTGTTTGTCATAGGAATATCTCATATTAACGACACTGTCTCAAAACAATGAATGTTAGGCATATGCTGATCAATTACTGGAATATTAATCTACAGTGGCAAAGTTGTCACGCTACACAACTATCAGACAAACACTTTTGTTTGCATTTTGCTACACAGTCACCATATCAAGATACCTGTAAAACAAATGTTACAATCCCTTAATGAGGTCAACATTTATAGCATCATGTACAACTTTTGAGGCATTTTTGCATAATTGCCAAAGAGACTATTAGTGTCGTCATGTCTGTCTGTCTGCAAGGAACAACTCATCTCCCACTGGATGGATTTTCATGAAATTTGATATTTGGGTATTTTTTTTTAAAATCTGTGGAGAAAATTCAAGTTTCGTTAAAATCTGACAAGAATAACTGGTACTTTACATGACGTCCAGTATACATTTTTATCATATCTTGCTCAGTTCTTCATAGAATGAAAAATGTTTCGACACAAGAGTAGTAGAGAAAATCAAAACACACATTCTATACTCGGTAACTTTTTTTTTTAAATTTTGCCATTTTTGAGATATACAAAAATTCAGTAGAGTCAGATAGGCCAGAGACAGATGACAATATGGCACATGTGCATTGCATACTGGATACCTACGGCTATGAACAAACTCTCAGAATACGTAATAATTATTGCTCTTCCATTCCAACAATGGTTATATGAGTGCACTTCAGTGTTACATTACATGTACATTGCCTGCCTTGTTTTATACATGATGATCCTAATCTGAAAAATTCAGTGAAGTTCTTAAAAGAATTCATATAGAAATGGACTACATTAAGCTCACAAATGATAAAATTTAAGCTCCTATAACCTGTAATGCAGGTCCATAATACCAAGTTTCTTTGAAATTCATTCAAGAGTTGCAGGCCAATTACATGTGGCAGACAGATGTAAGCTACCCTCTAGGCTTAAATTTATTGACTTTCTGAAAGGAATCCATAGTAAACGAACAAACCTGAAGTGCACCTACTAACACTCAAAAATAACAGCATCCATCTTAAAAACTGATAACTAACAAGTGTTGTAACTGAAGAAAATCACTGGCTGCTAGTACAGGTCTGGTGAATTATGTTCATGACACAATTAACATTATAATAAAATCCTCATTTAACATTTTAAAATTAAATTTTTATGGTCTCAAATGACAGTTTTAATTAACTCTATTTCAGATTTTAGTGTTGATAACTATTAATCTTTAACTAGAAACTTTGCTGTAACACAAACATAAAAAGACGACAAGGTTCGATAAACTTCATTCCAAAGATTCTGAACTCACAATGTTGGAAAACACAACACAATTTGCTCCCAAATTCATAGAAGGCAATCTATTTTAAGCATCAATTATACACAACAAATTGTACATCTTCTAAATGTAGGACATGATATTCCTCAACATTTTAAAATATTTTTGAGGACAAAATTGTAAAAACATGCCAAAAACCTTGTACATGATAATATATTAAGTAAATCATCCACAGTTTCATTAAGACTTTCTAACCATGATTACATTTAACATTTCTGCCGGTACCTTCTAGCAAAGTGCCTAAAACAAGTAAGAAATATGAATAGAATGTATAGTCACTCCTTTGTTGGAGGTATTTTGAGGTAACGTTATATGTAAGCACTTTATATTTAAGCAAATGAAATAAATATGCATGAAAGAGCACACAAATGCAGCCTTAACTGGAAGCCATGACAAAGACAGTACCCTTTCTCTACTCACATAAAGGCGGAGAGGAGGCTGAGCCATTTGAGTTTGATGATGTAAGACTGCCATTGTTATTGATATTGCTGGTCATCTGTTCGTATGCGCGTGGGTTGAAATCTTCCTCTAGTTCATCCAGCAGCAACCCTTCTAGTTTTGTTCCAACAGATGGCAGAAATGATGGTAACAGCGTAAAATCGTTTTCTCTGAATTCTCTGCCACTGCTACTGGCTCTGGGTGGTATCGGAGGTGGCTGGGCCATGCCTGATGTATTGAGGGGAGAACTGATCCCATTACTGGATCCTGTGCTCAAGTTAAGCAGGTTCCCATTCTCCTGTTGAACAAATTTCAGGTTACTTGCACAGGCTCACATCAAAAGCAAGGTTCAAGCATTGACTAGGATGATTGTGGAATCCATTTATATGACAATGCTAAATAGTAGCATTAATTGTATGGGTGGTGGTGGTGGTGGTGACGATGACAATGATGGCGATAGTGACGTAAGTGTACAGCATTTTCTGAACAGTCAAAAGTTATCTGGATGTTACAAAAATTTCCTGCTATTATTGCAATGAACCTGGTGAAAGACTTGTTTAATATATGTTAAACAACATGAATATTAATTTAACATACACATTTAGAGCCATCAAATTGGAGGCAACGTGCTTTGGGTGAGCTAACTCTGCTAGCATGCAAATGTTGAGCAAGCTTGTACCATTAGGTTCTCTCTGAGGATTCTCTCCTTAATTATAACACACCCATGGTGAGTATGTTTTCCACTGCTATAAAAAAGTCCCAAGATAAAACAGAAATGTGAGATGTTGGAGTAAACAGCAATTTCCTTGATCAGTCTGAACTTACAAATAAAATGTATGTGCCTCATCCCCACTCAACATCCACAAATTTCCTGGCTTATTTTAACATTGTATTAACTCATGTATTTAAACAAAACAAAATTACAAAATTCCTAGACACGGTAAAACCATCATGAACAAAGCCTTGCACAGTGGTTACTTGTTGACTCTGGGTTAACTCCTCTGCAGTGGGGCTTTTACTCGCACTTTGACAGGTGGTGGGGGAGGAGAGGGGGGAGCAAATGGGGAAAAATGCTGACCACTCACCTTCATTTAGTGGCACAGCCAAGAGTGGGTGAAGCTACACCTCCATTCTCTCATCCGTCTTTACGGCATGCACAGGGACAATTATTTCAAAAGAAGATGCTTGGATGCAAACAACTTTTAGTGAGATGTGTATATTTTATACTATACATTTTATACATGATTGCCTATTACATTTTAGGTGATGATTTCATTACACTTCACCTTGCTGTCCCCACTGTGTGTGTTGTCAGAACTGTAGTTAAATTCATTACTGGATGGTGATGTGGTGGTAACACTGCTGCTGGAGGTGGTGCTTATACTTAGTAGATCTGTGATCCCATTCTGTGACATGTACTCTTCAACATCACTCTGCAAATAATCAAGATCTAATTGCAAATATTTAGAGACACAACATTTACAGGGTGGGTGTGGGGGTGGGGTGGGTGGGTGGGGGGAGAGGGAGGAGAGAGAGAGAGGGAGGAAGAGAGAGAGAGAGAGAGAGAGAGAAGAAACTATCATACTCCTCCATGGCTCAGGTTCAAACCCACTGTAACTTCACACTTGTCTCTGAATTCCCCTCCAACATATGCACACTATTCTCATTTGCACTAAACAGTGTAGTGCAGGACAAAATGTTTACTGACCTGTCCCTTTATCTGTGCCACATCTGTCAATCTCTGTCGCAGGATCGAGTTCTCTGATTCCAGCCGTTTTACTTTCTGCTGCAGTAGCATTAGCCGACGCTGAACTTCCAAATCCTTGCCAGATGTCTCCAAGAATCGCCGGTACGCCAAATCGAATGCCTGTCCAATTGTCAGTGTAATCTCCTCTGCCTACAATCATCAACGAAAGCCAAAGTAAATAATGGCAGGAATGTTCCATTGTCATTTATTCTGTGCACTACAGAGGCACAGTAACTCACTTAGCAAATTATGGACTACAGACTGAACAACCAAGATAAGGATTCCAAGAACAGCAGATCTTTCTCTTCCCCCAGCCATTGTATGTAGGCAGAGCACACAGCCCACACAACCTTCATTACAGGCACACCAAATCAGAACAAGATGTGGGTGCATAGGTGTACTGGGGCAAGATGTGCATAAGTACACTACAAATGAAACATCAAAAAGGTTCCTGTATTTTCCTTGGGGTCAGTGTCTCTACACAAAAGTTGTGTACCAATGTGCATGACACCACTGGTAGCACCTGAGTAAAGCATTAAAACTACAGGTCTCATCATAAAACTCTCAAACTTCTTTCCTCTCTGTTTTACATTTAACCCTTGGATACTAGGATTAAATGGGCCATTACGATGTGCAGGAGCCTAAGATTTCAACGAGAGCTGCACAAGAAATGCCATTCAGTGGCCATCATCTATACCTAACATTTGGCGCAGTGAGCACCACTGAGTAACAAGTGTATTCGATGTTACGCACCAAGGGGTTAAAATTTACGTGTGCCGTTAAAACAATTAGTTTCTTCATCCTCACTATTCAGTGCAATCCAGTTTTGCTGTTACTTACTAGCTTGTCACTGACGAACACAAAACACATATGTCTCTCTGAGTCGGCCTCTTTAGCAATGAAGCTGAAGAATCTCTTCTCCCCCTTGTCGTCGGCACAGTACGATATGCGGTGCAGTGGGTACTGATGCATGATGCGCTGCACAATAAACCAGAATACATATTGACAACCTGGTGGAACATTTCTGCCTATCATTCGTAAATATAAAGAAGCAACCATGCTACACACTAATAAATTACCAGCCTGGAATTTGTTGTCTTTTTATTTCCCAGTAAATACATAAAAACTGTGGGCTGGGTACTGCCCACATTGAGGTTCTCCATCTCCTACCAATGGCGCTACTTTGTGTTTTCCACATATCCTAGTAATGATGCAAGTAAGGGGTTTCCCTGAGCAAAAAGATTTCACTCTAACTGCGTAACATGAAGCAGAAAGAAATTTTTGTGCATTCAGACCCAGACATGCAATAGCAAAGTTATTTTACTCCTATTCCTTCTACCAGGATCTACCACCAACTACCAGGATATTAAAAGTCTCCAGTCAAGAATACGATTAGTGAGACGCTTGTTTGAGGAAGACATGATGAAAAGTTATATCAAAATTGCAGATGAGCAGTCCTCAAGTTTTAACGTAATGCTGCCCATATCTGCCCTCCTCCAGACCCTTCCATTTATCAGTATCTTCCAACAAGGTCACAGAAATATACATCTTACATTTGACACACTCTTTCCATTTGATTTTTCTGCTCCTCCTCCTATGACATTTTTCTGCTCCTTTTGATACTGCACAGAACAGCAACAGGTAACAAACAATCTGATCTTTTAGGTATTCCATTTTTCAGGCGTGTTCGCACAATTGTGAAGTGTGGCTATTAGCTTAGGCATGTCTGTCCGTCTCTCCATGTGGAAAAATGTAGCTCCCACTAGACAAATTTTCGTCAAACCTGACATTGGAATATTTTTTTGAAAATCAGTTGAAAAGACTGAAGTTTCATGCAAATCTGACAAGAATAACAGGTACTGTGTGTGAAGATATATGTAAATTTAGGACAATATTTCGCTGAATTCTTCCCAGAATGAGAAATATTTCACAAAGAAGTTGCAGAGGAAGTCAAAACACAAACTTCATGTTCAAGAACTTTTTTTTAACCCATGCCATTTTTATGAGATAATGTGGAAAAATATTGTAGAGCTGGGCAGGTCACAGGTGGCAATATGGTGCATGAGCATTGCATGCTGGATACCTATGGCTTTACCCAGTCAGATTATGCAGTACTTATTGCTTTTCCACTGCAACAATGGTTGCACAAACACACCTCACTGTTACATTACACATACATTGCTTGTCTTTTTAATTACTCCTGTTTGTAAATAAACTTATTCTTTAAAATTGTTACCATACAAATTTTTATCAACTTTACATAGCTCTTGAAGGTGTCAGTAAGTGCCCGAGCAAATTCTAGGAGTCAGTGGAGTCTGAAGTTTTGAAATATGAAAATGTTTAAATCAAGTAAGGTATACAGGTACCAGGAGACTAAACCTGTCTATGACACAATGAAAATGTTTCAAATTTGTCACCACTATCTGGGTAAGACACTGCATGCAAGAAACACAAATATGCAAACCAACTGTCAAAAATCTGCAGCTTTTGTGCCTTATGATCTACGAGCAAAATGGCTGCTACATATATGGGGCTTCCTTCGAGTTTTTTAACAAAATCATTTATGGATATTTTCTATTCGCTCATTAAAAACTGTCAACTGAACCAACTGTATAAAGTGGCGGTAGATAATATAACAACCAATAACTCTTAAAGTGGCTTAAAAATGTACGGGTTTTAGAGGTAAAACTGAAGGAAGCCAAGCACTTGGAAGACCCAGACACTGATGATAGAACAATATGTAAACGGATCTTAAACAAATAGCTTGGCAGGGTGTGGACTGGATTTATAAAGTTCAGGACACTGAGAAGTGGCAAGCCACTGTGAACATGCTAACAAACTTTCAGGTTCCATAACATGCAAGGAATTTGACTAGCTGAGAAACTACGAGCTTGTCAAGGAATCTGCCTGACACAGATAGTTACCTTGCTTGCAGTCTGGACTCCAGACGTCCCAAACTCGATTCTACACAACAAATAGTTACCATTTCAACTGGTAAATTCATATGTAAATTTTTACTCAGTGAGACAGAATCTAGTATAATGCAATACAGATTAACAAGTAAACATATGCGGAGGTTCCTTCCGTCTTCTTCACCACCACTGTGTCTAGACCATCTAGATCCTCACTGTTGTATCAAATACATACCAAGGACTCATTTACTTTGAATCAAAGTGACTGACGATGAATCTGTGGTGAAGAACATGTGAAACTATATTCAATCCCTCTATTCACCTACATGATGTAGTACTTATTCTACTATATGTTTATCAGCATAATTTCAAATGCTGCAGCTTAGCAGCTTATCAGATGAACTCTCAAACAGTACCTTTGTCTTGGGTTCCTGTATGGCAACTCCATCTATACTGATGGTCAGCTCTACTTTTGGTGTCTTGTTTCCCTCTGCCTTCCGCAGCTGCTGGTTGAATTTCAGTTTACGGATCCCTTCCTTCACCACCTCGATACCCTTTGGTTGGTCCACTTCCGTGCTCCCTAGAAACTGTAAAAATACATAAAGCATTTACAATGCATTTGTAACAGACGATGAACACAGGTAGAGGCCAGTTGAAATGTGATGGCACATATGAGGAAACCAGATTTTGCCTTTCTGCGAAATGGACGAGTCCATTTAAAATCAGCAGGGGCGTCAGTTCAGTCGACTACTGGCAGCCGAGGTGTGCACATCAGTGGTAGTAATGCTGGACACACCATGTTCCGAGGTAGTGTGAAGGGTACTGGCTACCCACTTCATTTTCCAGTTTCCCCTTCACTTCCCCTCCCATGCATCACCTTGTGCCATCACATTTCATCTGGAGTCTACTAACACCATATCTGTCAACTTCCATCCAGTTGTGTGAAGTCAAAAAATTAAGAATATCATGTGATATTAAGAGATACAAATGGGTCATATCATATTACTGGTACACAACAAAATCAGTCCTGGTATTTTCAACATCCAGCTCTCATACTCAGTTTTATTTGTGTTTACTTCCAGACCAAATATTCTACTGGCCTGACAGAGTATCTCTGCATAATGCTGGCTGATGTGAATGCGGTAGTATGAATTTAACAGGTGGTACTACAGAACAGTGGTCTTGCTACTGTTAGGTGCTATCTGAATGGAATTGTCACAAATGAAAACTACTGGCTGGTCACTGTTTTGGATTTCTTCGTGTGTTGGTTTTGTAAGAACTAGAAATGGCAAATTATGTAAAGTATGTGATTTATATATTATAAAATTAAATTAATTATACAGGGTTATTCGAAATGACTGTCGGGGTTTTAACAATTGCCACCACGTTCTCCAGATGCAACCCCATGTGATTTCTTTCTATGGGGTTACGTCAAGACTCAGGTTTATGTTCCTCCTCTTCCCGCAAGTATCCCGGAACTGAAGGTACAAATCAGAACCGCCATTGAAACCGTCACCGCTGACATGCTACAGACAGTTTGGAGTGAACTCGATTATCGTGTTGATGTTTGTAGAATCACAAAGGATGCACATATAGAGCACCTGTAAGGTATGTAACAAAAATGTGGAGTGTTGTTCTGTTAAATAAAAAAATACATACACTCATACCTCAAGTGTATTGTGTATGACAAGCTGTTAAAACCCTGACAATCATTTCGAATAATCCTGTATATTGCATCATTTTCTGTGCATGAAACGTTGTTGTGTGCAAATTTAAAACGGCTTTAGCGTGATTCATTCATCATGAAGTAATTGTAATTCATGAAACAGCAATAAGCAATATCAGTGGTCTTATTAAACCATATTATGGATTTTGCAAATAATAAAATTCATATACGGAAATTTAGATTAAATGTGGTCATTAAAGTAATTTATTCTTGTAATTTGGAAACTCTTTCACACACTACTGCAACTTGGATATCTGTAGCTTTCAGGATTTATTTTCTGGAAAACAAATAAATTCTGTTTCTGCACTCTTAATATGTTACACATGAAATACAAATGGCTATATTCCTTGCAAAATATTTCTATTTTGTTATAGTGGCTGAATTATTTATGTCATTTTTATGGCATTCCACACAAAATGAACAAATTATTTGCATGATCATTTCCAAGATTTTGGAAATGTAAAAAATTTAGTAAACTATTTTATATAAAGTGAAATTCTAGATATATTCACTTGTTAAATGTACTGCAAGTCTGTAACCTTGTTTCTAGATTTGACAACACCAGTTCCGAGCTAGTTCATTACAACGAAATTCAGTGTTAATATTAACCACCACCACCACCACCATTATGAGAATGATGATGATTACGACGGCGACGACGATGATACATGATAGTGGTACTGGCATGATGGCAACAATACTAACAATTCCTAGAAGTGAGGGTGGCAGAGATTTTATCTAAGTTTTAAATCTACATTATAAACAAGTGACATCACGCTATGAATATTTCTTCTTCAATGAACAATCTCTAAGGATAGTTCTCATAATGGACATGGCCTGTGTTCTCTGTGAGGTAGAAATAAAATTTTTATTCACAAATTTGATGAACCCCAGCCTTCAAAGAACACTAACGTCGACAAGAGCAAAGACGCTTTTCAAATTTGTAACACAGTGTGTTCCAGAATTTTTTTTTATCGCAAACAATGACTGAAGATGTATGCGCCTGCAGTGTCTTCATTGTGGTTTGTCATTTTTTGCATGAACCAATTTGAAGAAGGGATACGCTGCAGACACCAGAGCACAGTAACTAATTGGTTATCTGCAAATATACAGTCAACTTAACCGACAAATTGTCCTGAAATATCCCGTATGATCTACATGCCTGCTAAACGTGCAATGTTTCTGCAGCAGTGCGGGATAATGCGTCAGATATTCGTGCCATCTGCACCTTCACCTTGCTAATCGATGGTAAAGGAAATTCTTGTGCCACAGCGGTCCTTAAGTCATACAACATGCGGCAAGTTTCTTAAAACTTGGTGGCCGAGCCAATACACATGTCACAACAGCATCAGAGCCGGACTGAGAAATGTGGGAGTCCTGGGTAGGCTAAAAATTTGGCGCCATTTCAAAACCGGTGTAGCGTGGGGAAACCCTAGTTAATTGGCACCGAATTTCCAATTATTCCAGTGACGTCCAAGCGCCCCTTACAGATCGGGGTCCCGGAAAACTGTCCGGACAGGCCCGCCCCTTAATCCGACCTGAACAATATTACCATGACACGCCTGTAAGAATGGTTCTGGCAGCAATAAACAGAATGGTACAAATGTTACCCGACACTCGATGTTTAGCCCAACATGTTGCCTGCAGTGTCAAGTGACCTTTGCGCCACTCTGAGTATCGTCGTGGCTCACCACACTTCATGTCATTCACACCGTGTATGTGCTTACAATCAATACATTATCCAACAAATGCACTTGGTGATATAACACACGTAACATACACAAGCAGCTACATGTTTCGGCACTTAGGTGCCATCTTCACGGAGTCATTGCAACAAAGGGTGTACAAGCCAACCTGCCAATATATGTTTTGTTCGTTCATATAAGCATAATTAAAGCGTTGGCTTGTTAAAATAAGAAAAGTTTATTTTAAAAAATATAAAAATTTATAGTACTGATTTTGTTCTGTTTTTTGTCC
>Ga0123352_10001380_pt1 | contig 32059 bp, 35 predicted proteins | sample TergutLab28metaG_FD_89700 | JGI IMG/M metagenome (GOLD analysis project Ga0123352, IMG submission 89700) | Labiotermes labralis P1 segment gut microbial communities from Petit-Saut dam, French Guiana - Lab288 P1 | ecosystem: Host-associated > Arthropoda: Insects > Digestive system > Gut ...
ATAAGAAAGATTGATAATTTAGGTAGAATTGTTCTCCCTAAAGAAATCAGAGAAGCTCTAGGCTTATCAGAAAACTCAAACCTAAAAATAACACTTAAAGACGAAGTAATCATCCTCGAAAAAGCAGACCCACCTTGTGAAAAATGCGGGCGTTAGACTTAAAAGGAGGAGGATGATATAATGGAAACAAAAACAACCCAAGAAGAACAACGAGAATATGTTGTAGAGCTTGTTCCCTTCAGACGAATTTTAATCTGCCCAGAGCTAGGTCTAAAAACAACAATGGAACCTTATTGTGATGATGAGGAAGAAATAAAAGAACCTTGCCCGACTTGCGGGCGTTAATGTATGGTGGGGGCTTGCCCCTGCCTTTTTTGTGTCCAAACATAACGCTGGCTTACACATCTATGACACAAACATATACACGCCAATAACCGCAGCTAAGATTAACACGTAAAAAGCAAAATATCGAAGTTTTGCCTTTTTGATTGCCGCCAGCATAAATTTAACAGCAAAATAGCCTGAAATCATAGACGCAAACAAGCCTGCCGTTAGATTTGCGAAATTTACATCAGCCATGGTGATTGTATAATCCCTAACAAGGTCAAAAATTTCCACCAACAACGCCCCAAGAATTGCAGGGATGGACATTAAAAAGATGAATTTCGCTGCATCTTCCCTGTTTATGTCACGTGCAAGGGCAGCGGCAATGGTAGAACCAGAACGGGAAATGCCAGGGAAAATAGCAACAGCTTGGGCGACACCTATGCACAGTGCGTCAAAATAAGTAATGTCTTCGGTGGTTTTTTTGCCCTTGCGTAGGCGGTCAGAAATTAGCAGGATGGTTGCTGTAACAACAAAACCGACAGCCATTGCCCCGATGTTGCCGAAGGCATCGCCCACAATGCCCCGCATTAAAAGCCCGATTATACCAATTGGAACACTTGCTACGATTAGAAGTAATGTCATTTTTTGGAATGGGTTGCGGATTAATGCCCAAACATCCTTCCAAAATACCACGACAACAGGGACGAGGGTGCCAATGTGGATAACGAGGATAAATAGCATATCGTGTCCCACATTAAAATAATACTGACCCAGAGCAAGGTGTCCGCTGGATGATACGGGTATAAATTCCGTTAATCCTTGGATTATGCCAAGGATAATTGCTTGTAAAAGTGTCATGTCATAACTCGCTAATTCATACGCTTCCATTTTACCTCCATTGATTTTGTATTTATTATTGATAACCATACCCAATGGCATTGCCGTCCCTATTATGCAGGCGATACCGTCCAATCCCAATGGTAGGGGCGGGCATTGCCCGTCCTACTTATGCGAACGATACCGTCCAATCCCAACAATAGTGCCAGCAAGCATGGGACGGGCAATGCCCGCCCCTACCAGATTTTTTCCTCCAGCCAGCGGGCTACACCGTCTTTGTCATTGGTGTCGCAGATAAAGTTTGCAGTGGTTTTAGCTTCATTTATGGCATTTCCCATAGCGACACCGATACCGCAGTTTTCAAGCATGTCTAAGTCATTGTTGTCATCCCCAAAAGCAACGATATTTGCCGTGTTTACGCCAAAATGTTCCGCCAAGACCTTAATTCCATGCCATTTTGTAGCATCCTTACGAGCAAAGCGTACCATTTGGGTGTCGGTATAAGTTACAATTCCAATTTCTAGATATTTTTCAACAATTTGCTTAGCTTTATCACCGCTAATTTCTGCTGTTAGCTTATGCAGTGGTGGCATCTGCCCCTCAGGGTTGATTTGACCAATGGTAAGCCCAAAACCCTTCAAATAATCTGCATATTCATACCTATTGCCGTGATAAAAATATCCCTCATCATTTTCAGCAGAAAAATTCGTTACACCACGCCCTAAAAGCTCATTTACAAGAACGGACACAAGCCCAGACGGCATGGGATTTTCATAAATTTTAATGCCAGCCACCTGCACAGCCGAACCACCATTGTAAACCAAAGCGTCAGGCATCATATGGTCGGTGAACATCCTTGCACCAGTTACCGAACGGGCGGTCGCCACAGCGAAAATTATGCCTTGCCTGCGACATTTGTCAAGAGCATCCAGAGTACGCCTAGTCACAGTTTTGTCGCTTCGCAACAATGTGCCGTCCAAATCACATACAATCATTTTTATGTCCATGTCCATCCCCCTATTCCATATAATGTTAAAAATGGGCGAGGAAATTCCCCGCCCATAAGCTTATTTTGCGTACTCAATAGCCCTTGTTTCTCTAATCAAATTTATTTTAATGTTACCAGGATATTCTACTTCGGTTTCAATTCGCTTGGCGACCTCTCTAGCTAGTAAGGTCATACCGCTGTCGTCCACGGTTTCTGGCACAACGATAAGACGAAGCTCTCGCCCAGCTTGGATGGCGAAGGTTTTTTCGACCCCATCAAAGGAATTTGCGATTTCTTCCAATTTTTGCAGACGCTTAATATAAGACTCTAAGGTTTCACGCCTTGCACCTGGGCGAGCGGCGGAAATTGCATCCGCTGCCATAACCAGCACAGAAATGATGCTGGTTGGCTCTACATCACCGTGATGTGCCTCGCAAGCGTTGACGATAATATCGTTTTCACGGTATTTCTTCAAAAGTGCAGCACCAAGGGACACATGGCTACCTTCCTGTTCATGGTCAATCGCCTTACCAATGTCATGCAGAAGCCCTGCACGCTTAGCGAGGGTAATGTCGAGTCCAAGCTCCCCAGCCATAAGCCCGCAAAGATGGGCAACTTCAATAGAATGACGCAAAACATTCTGACCATAACTTGTACGGAATTTCATTTTACCCAAAAGACGTATAAGTTCTGGATTAACACCATGGACACCTGTTTCCAAGCTGGCAGATTCGCCTTCCTCACGTATAGAAGCTTCCACCTCTTTTTTGGCTTTCTCCACCATCTCCTCAATACGAGCGGGGTGGACACGACCATCTGCCACAAGCTTTTCAAGTGCAACCTTGGCAATTTCACGGCGAACAGGGTCAAAGCCCGATAAAATCACCGCTTCTGGCGTGTCGTCAATAATCAAATCAATACCAGTCAAAGATTCCAATGTGCGTATGTTACGCCCCTCACGCCCGATAATACGACCTTTCATCTCATCATTGGGCAACTGCACCACACTGACGCTTGTTTCCGTCACATGGTCCACAGCACAACGCTGAACGGCAGTGGCAAGGATTTCCTTGGCTTTTTTGTCCGCATCAAGTTTCGCCTTAGCTTCCGCATCTTTAATAAGCAAAGCGGCTTCAACTTTAACTTCGTTTTCGATGGTAGACAGCAAAAAGTCTTTTGCCTGCTCTGGACTCATACCAGAAATACGCTCTAATTCGGCATTTTGCTTCGCCAATATTCCATCGGCTTCGACCGTTTTTGCGTCTAGGTCTTCCATCTTCTTTTGCAATTGCTCCTCTTTTCTTTCAAAGGAATTGGACTTTTTATCCAACTGCTCCTCTTTTTGGATTAGGCGTTTTTCGTGTTTCTTAACCTCGTCACGCCTTTCCTTCACTTCTCTTTCAATGTCGTTTTTGGTTTTGATGCTTTCTTCTTTGGCTTCCAGCAAAATCTCCTTTTTCTTGGCAGAGGCCTCACGATGCGCCTCTTCCTTGATAACTTCAGCAACCTTTTCAGCGGCCCCTGTCAGTTTTTCAGCAATATTTTTGCGATATATAAAGCCTAGGAGAAAGCCAACGACCAAAGCCACAACACCCGAAATAATGGGTATTACCACTTCCATGTTAGCACCTCCTACTAGGTCATTACCCTAGCAAATTTTTAATTAGTGCATAAAACGCACCACTCTCTATTATATGCACCAATAGACAACCTGTCAATAGCCTATCGGTGAAAAATTTAACAAAATTTTTGTTAGTGGAACTCGTATATATTTTTGTCAGTAAGGTATTGTGTGGCACAAGAATTTGTGATATAATTATTGTGCAACTAAAATTCACACGTAAGCTTGCCGTTCCAGATGGGAAACATTTGAGAAACAAGGGCTTGCGGAGGAAAAATCTGGAGGTATACACATGGGTGTAGTATCAATGAAACAACTGTTGGAAGCGGGTGTCCATTTCGGACATCAAACCCGCCGTTGGAATCCCAAAATGGCTGAATACATTTTCGCCGAGCGTAATGGGATTTACATTATCGACCTGCAAAAAACCGTTAAAATGGTTGACAAGGCTTATCACGATGTGGTAGAGCTTTTGCAAGGTGGCGGAACTGTATTATTTGTAGGTACAAAAAAGCAAGCACAAGACAGCATCCGTGAGGAAGCTATGCGTTGCGGAATGTACTATATCAACGAGCGTTGGCTTGGCGGTATGCTAACCAACTTCCAAACCATTCAAAGCCGCGTAAAGCGTTTGAAGGACTTGGAAAAAATGGAGCAAGACGGCACTTTTGACGCACTTACCAAAAAAGAAGTTGCCAAACTTCTACACGAAAAAGAAAAATTGGACAGAAACCTTGGCGGTATCAAGGAAATGAAACGCATCCCAGATGTTATCTTTATTGTTGACACACGCAAAGAGCATCTTGCAATTAAAGAAGCCCAAAGCCTTGGCATCCCTGTGGTTGCAATTGTTGATACCAACTGCGACCCTGATGAAGTTGACATCATCATCCCAGGTAATGACGATGCTATCCGTGCGGTTAAACTTATTGCAGGTGTTATCGCTGATGCGGTAATTGCTACCCGTGAGGGTAAGTCTGACGATGCTGGCGAAGATGTGCCAGTGGAAGCAGCCGACGTAATTGGCGACGAAGCACTTATCAACAACGAAGGGACGGGTGAATAGTATGGGAGCAACTCCAGCGTTAATTAAAGAGTTACGTGAGCTTACAGGCTCTGGTATGACAGATTGCAAAAAAGCCCTTGACGAAACAGGTGGCGATATTAAAAAGGCGATTGAGTTTCTTCGTGAAAAAGGACTTGCTGCCGCTGCCAAAAAGTCTGGCAGAATTGCCGCTGAAGGTGTTGTTGCCGTTAAAGTTGACGGTGGCAAAGCTATCATGGTAGAGGTAAACTGTGAAACCGACTTCGTTGCTATAAACCCTGATTTTAAGGCATATGTGGACGAAATTGCAGAGCAACTATTCAACTCATCCGCTACTGATGTGCCAGCCTTTATGGCGGAAGCATGGGCAAAAGGTGGCGGTACGGTAGAGGAAGTTCTAAAAGGCAAAATCGCCACCATCGGCGAAAACCTTAACATCCGCCGTTTTGCACGTTTTGAAAATGACAAGGTTATCGCCAGCTATGTACACGGTGGCGGTAAAATTGGTGCAGTCCTTGTAATTGACGGCCCTAACAATGACGCAGTTAAAGAAATGGGTTACAACCTTTGTATGCAAATTGCGGCACTTTTCCCAAGATATTTGCGTGTGGAAGATGTTGACCAAGATTATTTGGAGTCCGAAAGAAAAATCCTTGACACAGCAGCGAAAAACGACCCAGCCAATGCCAGCAAGCCCGCCAATGTTATCGAAAAGATGGTAGAAGGACGCATTAACAAGCAAATGAAAGAAATCTGCTTGTTGGAGCAGGAATATGTAAAAGACACCAGCATGACCGTGAAAGCTTATGTTGAAAGTGTTGCAAAAGCCGTTGGTGCTGATGTTAGCCTTGTAAGCTTTGAGTGTTTTGAAAAAGGTGCTGGCATCGAGAAGAAGCAAGAAGACTTTGCAGAAGAAGTTGCAAAGGCAATGCAAGGATAATTTAAGGTGAAATTATGAAAAACAAATTACTCATTACCGCCCTGTTGTTAATGTTGTTATTTGTAGTGACAGGGTGCGAGGGAAATTCTTCGCACCCTGTTTCTGACAGCGAGATAACAGCGATTTATGAAAATGCAAGGGAAGCTTTAACATGGTTTCAAAAATCCACCATGAATATTGACTGGTCTATGGATGGTGGCATAGAAGCTTACGGCAACATATGGTTTCCTGTTATCCATGAAACCATCAACACCCTTGCGGATTTGGAAGCCCATCTACGTGCATTGTTCGTAGATGATATTGTAAATGGTCTATTATTTGACGACCACATCATGTACCGTGACTTTGACGGTATCTTGCATGGTTTTGGTGCTGATAGAGGTAGTAACATATTAGCAGGCGAGGAAACCCACGAAATCATCTGGTTGAACGACTACGAACTAATTTATCGTGTTTCTGTGGACATCCACGTTGACCCGCCTTGGGGCGAACCTCTGCCAGACATAGACTTTGTGGATGTGTTTGACTTTTACATGGTCTACGAAAATGGCAATTGGGTGTTCTCGAATTTTGAACTTATAAGATAAACGCAACAATAGGAATAATTTAATTACATTTATAGGTTGGCGAAAGTTCTTGCTATATATTGAATATATGTGTGTATGTGTGCGTGTGTAACCAATACGTATATATATATATATATATACGTATTGGTTTACTATCGCCTTTTTATATACCAAAAAACAAAGGATAAAGGAGTGTTTTTATGAGTAAAAACCAACCAATGAAATTGTCGGTAAAGTTAATTTTGGGTGTAACCATTTTTTCTTTATTGGGTGTTTTGGCTTCTTTTCTCGTTGTAAACACCGTTGTGCGAAACACTGTTTATGACATTGTTACAGAAGGAAAGTATCAGGAAAACGTTGTCCACGCCCAAGAAATTGATGCGTGGTTTAACGTAAGCGCCCAAATTGTGGAAACATTGTCCCACGCCATACATAACATTCCCCGCTCTAATCTAGTGGATATGTTGGAATACGTTAAATGGCAGTATGGACACGTGGAATCTATTTGGGTTGCCACCGCTGACGGAGGCTTTTATGACAGCACCCGCTGGTTTCCAACTGACCCCGCCTTTGTTTCCCAAGAGCGTCCTTGGTGGCTAGTAGCAGAAGCGGCTAGGGGCGATTTGGCAATCACCCTGCCATTTGTCAACGCCGCAACTGGGGATGTGGGTTCTACAATGGCAATGCACATCCCTAACTTAAATGGAGTTGAAGCCGTAATTGCCCTTAACATGGAGCTGACACAGCTTTATAATATGATTTCCAGCTTTGAAGCAACTTCAGAAGGCTATTTGCATCTTCTTGGCCCTGACGGACAAGCTATTATCCATCCAGACCCTCGCCTTGCCACCGTTGGCGGTATCGCCCAAAGTATGACCCTTGTTTCAGACTATGCAGACATTATCAACAGACTGCGTGCTGGTGAAAGCATCGTAACCAGCCAAGACCACAATGGTGTAAGTTCTTATTATATGTATCTCCCCTTGGCTTCAACGGGCTGGTCTTTGGTTTCCGTTGTGCCAACAACTGTTACCAACGAACCTGTTTGGCAAGTTCTTGGTGCGGTTTTAGCAACTGTTATTCTTGCTTTGGTGGCACTTGCTGTATTTGCTATGGTTTATATGTCCATACAAATACGTGGCACAATTGGCAGGTCTGTAAAGGCTTTTAACGCCCGTTCCGTGGCGCTCGCTTCTGGTGACGGCACCGCAATCAACAACACAAGACAGGACAACTCCTTTGGTCTTGATGAAATTGACAGAGAATTTAACACAAATCTTGACATTGTTTCATCTCTAATTAATGATATTTCAGAAATGCACGAAGCTCATATTGAAGGCAGTTTCAAGCATCAGGCGGACGCCAGCAAATATGAAGGTGCTTATCAAAAGATTGTCGTGGGCGTAAACGAAATGGTAGAGCATCATACCACGGCAAAAACCGAGATTTTGGGTTGCGTTGCAAAAATTGTAAGAGGCGAATTTGATGCAACTATACGAGAATTCCCAGGTGACGAAAAATATATCAACATATCTATAGAGGCACTGCGTGAAAACATCATGGAAGTTGCCAACGCAGTCGAAAAGGTGTCCGAAAGGATGAAGATGGGCGATATGGAATTTGCCTTAGATACCTCCCGCTTCGAAGGTGCTTGGGTCGAACTTGTTCAAAGTCTAAACGACATTTTGAAAGCAGTTGATGCGCCCATTATGGAAATCAGAAACTCTATTGCTGTGTTAAACCAAGGCAGCTTTAACCCGCCATTGGTTACAGGTGACTATGCAGGCGATTTCTTGGCGATTAAAAATGACTTTAACCAATACGTTAAAGAAATGCCCATGTACATGAAAGAAATTACAAATTGCTTGGAAGCAATTTCAAACGGCGACCTTACCCGCTCTATCACCGTCATAATGAATGGCGATTACGACGGGGTAAAAAATTCCGTAAACTCTATCACAGAAACCCTACACAAAACAATGTCGGAAATATCCACGGCTTCCGAGCAGGTATTGTCAGGGGCAAGTCAAATTTCTTCCAGTGCCACAGACCTAGCAAATGGTGCGCAAGAACAGACCAACTCCGTGGAGGAACTTAACAGTGCAATCGAATTGATTAATCAACAGACCACAAAAAATGCCGAAAGTGCCGCCACCGCAAACGAACTTTCTAGCAAGTCCACGGAAAACGCCCAAGAAGGTAATGCGGCAATGTCACAAATGGTAGAAGCCATGGCACAGATTAAGGAATCTAGTAATGGTATCTCTCAAATTGTTAAGACCATCCAAGACATTGCGTTCCAAACCAACCTGCTTGCCCTTAATGCCAGTGTAGAGGCGGCAAGGGCTGGCGAACATGGTAAGGGCTTTGCAGTGGTGGCGGACGAGGTTCGCACCCTTGCTGGACGAAGCCAAGAAGCCGCCACCCAGACCACATCTCTAATCCAAAATTCTATAGACCGTGTGGATTCTGGTTCGGAAATTGCGGCAACCACCGCCCAATCCCTAGACACCATTGTGTCAAGTGCTGACGAGGTTTTGGAAATTATCGGTCAAATATCCGTTGCTTCTAAAGAGCAGGCGGATGCAATTGCACATATAAACCAAGGGCTTAACCAAATTTCATCTGTAACCCAAAGCAACTCGGCTGTTTCCCAAGAAACCGCTGCCGCTTCCGAGGAATTAAACTCCCAAGCGGAGGTTTTGCGACATTTGGTTTCGTTCTTTAAGTTGTAATATGGCAGGGACAGGTTCGGTCAAATGAACTTTTTTGCAATTTACAAAAAAGTTCTTGACAGTTTTACCGTAATCGTGTATAATGGGTGAAGGAGGTGAACTATGAAAAAATTTAGATTTGCAGCTGTAAAATTGCTGGCTGCCGCTTTCGTCATTCTTATGCCAGCCACCATCTATGCAACAGTCGCAAACCCCCGCCCAATACAAGAACAACAGGCGGACGGAACACCTATTACCCTACATCTAAGGGGTACAAGTGCTTTCTCTTGGTTTGAGGATGTACACGGAAATGTGGTGGTGTTTTACGAGGATACCGAAAATTGGTACTACGCACGTGCAACCCACGAGGAGCTGTTGCCAACAGAGCATCGTGCTGGCGTGGAAATTGGCTCTGGCGTGTTTGTGCCTATTTCTCGGGGTGACATTCGCCATCTAATCGAAGGTGCATGGCAACTTGATGCTGCTAACCCAGCCTCACAAGGTCCATTAGCACCTGGTGGTCTTATTCCACCTAGCGGCGGCGGAAGCTCACAACCAGGCAATATGCTACCCACACCATCTACTCCAATCCAAACGCCACAAACACCGACTCGCCCGATATTGCCACCTGGTTCAGGTCAACCACCAGAATTGGAGCGTCCACCAGTCCTACCACCAACAATTACTAATGTAGGACTTATCCGTGATGCGTTACCTGTGGTACCGCCTAGCATTGTGCAGTTAGGAGCAACCTCATCCAATGTGGGTGGGGGCTCCTGGGCATTTGCACCTGGCGTACCTGGTTTTCCTGGTCAATCAGAAGGTAGCAGGGATGAATTTTTTCCAGGTCAGCAAAGGCAAAATGCTTTTCCAGACCAACCTGGTGGTCCTGGTATGCCACGTCAATCCGCATCTAATTTCCGACCACAGTCGGTAACTGCGGATAACCAACCGCTGTTGGTGATTATGGTTAGCTTTGACAACCTTCCCATGAGGGAAAGTGAAGCTTTCTATCACAACAAATACTTTGGCACTTCCCCTAACACTGCAACTGTAGCCAATTTTTACCGTGATATGTCTGGCGGTCGTGACATTTTTGTACCTGCTGGTCGTGTAACCAATGGTGGCACTTTTGACGCAGGCGGAAGGCGTGTAACTGTACGTGAATCTGCCAATGCTGGCGTTGTTCATGTAACTGTTCACACAGACCATCATATTACAAACTGGGCAAGATATTCTGGCAACCCTCACATCTCAACCCGTGATGTGCTAAACTCTGTTGTATCTGCCATCCACCAAGCTGGCTTTAATTTTGCTGATGTTACCACTGCGGCAATCTTTGCTGGCGGTGAAGCGGCAGACAATTACAATGCTGGCGGTCGTGGGCAAGTTTGGGCTCATGCTTGGAGTTTTGCTGGTTCTTATGTCGGTTTATCTGGTTGGATGCCCTTCCTTACATATGGTGAAATCCAGTCAGGAAGCATAACCATGGGTATCGGTACTGCTGTACACGAGCTTGGTCATGTTCTTGGTCTACCAGACCTGTATTGCCTATTTGGCGAAAGTATGGGTCTTGGTCCCTACAGTATCATGGCACATGGTAACTGGTCTATGGCACCTGGAGACCCTGCCCCTGGACACACACCAACACCTTTTGATGCTTGGTCTTTGATGCAACTTGGTTTTGTCAACCCAATTGTTATAGAATCTACTGATTGGCAAGGGCAAGTGCGTTCTGCCGCTCAAAATGGCAGCACAACTGGACAAGATATTATCTTGGTTGCCAGCCGTACCTGTAATTATCAATTTTTCCTTATCGAAAACCGTCAAATGACAACAAGATGGGATGCTGGTCTTTATGGATGGTTTGGATTTCCAGCAAACTCTCCAATGGCTGCTGTTGCCGCTCCTGGCGTTCCTGCTGGTGCTATGCGTGGCACAGGCGGACTTCTTATCTATCATGTTGACATTCGTGGTAACGAACATACCGTAACCCTGCGTGAAGCCGATGGAAGCCGTTTCCTAGCAAGTATGAACAGCAATTGGAACAATTTTGGAGACCATTTCCATTCTGCACCCAACTTCCCTAACCTTTACGCTAGTCACTTCTACACAGTACAAGGTGTATCAACACAAACAAATGTAGGCATTAGTACTCCAAGTCAAAGAGGTTTGACTATGGATGTACATATCAACATGGGACCGCCAACCACTAATGGCGACCGTGCACCGATACTATAACGTAACACGCCGAGAATATGCACACCACTCTGCATGCTGAGTAATGCAGCCTCAAAAAATGCCGACAACAAAAAACTGCCGACGAAGGAATGTCGGCATTTTTTGATTGGAAAAATATTAGAAAACAAATCACGGAATTGGTTGACTGTAGTAATCAGATGAAGTTTCTCCAAGCTTTAGCTTCTCTACGGGCTTACCCGTAATCCTCTCCTTAACATCCTCTGCCAGCCTGTTAAGCTCATCTAAGGCCTTAACATTCTCACCACCCAAGTCTTTTTGAATAGTGGTAAGCCTTGAAATTGAATGGAATATTAACTTCCATGCGTCTACCGCAATCATACTGCTGTAATTCATGTTGCTGTTGGGGTTTTTCATAAAACCGCACCTCCGTCTGAAAATTTGGTGTTGCAAATCAGACCTAGATGGTGTATAATGCACCTAGGTCACATTTTATGTGGTTGGGGGACGCAAGACAGGTTAAGTGGTTCAAACTTGGAGCCTGCCTTGCGTTTTTTCCATAAGAAACCCAACATACAACGACATTATATATCATATCCTGACACTTGTCAAGCACTTTTTATCGTGGTAGGGGCGGGTCCCGTCAAAATCGCTATTGCCCGTCCCAATCCTGCTGGCAGTATCCCTCGGGATTGAACTTTATCGTATACATAAATGGGACGGGCAATGCCCGCCCCTACCAGATTAAAATTGTATATAATCACCTAAATTTGTATTTCTTCATCCTCAAAATTCAAGGTTTCTGTCAGCCTATCATAACCCACATAACTTTTAGTAAATATTTTGCGGGCATTTTTCAAATAGTCCTTGGGGTTTTGCAGGGCTGGCGAGAAGTGGGTCAGCCACATTTTGCCCACTTGTCCAGCACGTGCAAGCGTTGCCGCTTCCGAAAAAATCATATGACGATGGCTTTTGGCTTTGTCGAGCAAGTCCTCATCACCGTAATGCCCTTCACATACAAATAAGTCACTGTTCCGTATAAAATCAGGCAACCACTTCGGTGGGCGACTGTCGGTTATATATGACACAGAAAGCCCTTTACGGTCAGCTCCCATCACCATATCTGGGGTAAATGTCCGCCCTTCGTGTTCCATGGTCTGCCCTTTTTGTAACCTATTCCAAAAATTTAACGGAATTTCTAACTCACGTGCCTTGTCGGCATCAAAACGACCTTTTCTATGAATGTCCACCCGATACGCAAAGCAAGGGCAGTTGTGCAAAGCAGACACAGCCGACAAAGTAAAACCTGTCAGTGGTATTTTGAAGTTTTGTAGCCCCTCTTTTGGCAATTCTAAGAATTTAATGTCGAAAGGAAGGTCTGGAGCGACAACGCACAAACTTTTCACCACATGGGCAACCCCAATAGGACCCACAATCGTTAGCGGTTCGTCACGACCAGAGTGTGCAATGGACAACAAAAGACCAGGCAACCCCGTCACATGGTCGGCGTGGAAATGGGTCAAACAAATACAGTCGATGGTCTTGTATCCCCACCCCAACTGCTTCAAAGTTACCTGATTGCCCTCGCCACAATCAATCAAAACCATCCGCCCTTCGTATCGCAATAAAAGAGAGGTTAAATGTCTATGGGGCAAGGGCATCATGCCACCGCATCCTACCAAGGCTATATCAAACATAAAATCATCCTTTAGGGTTGGTTATTTCCAAAAACTGTTCGGGGGTCAATGCAGGCACAGGCGAATGTGCAAAATCTGCTTCATTTCTTGTCACGATGTAATCCATGCCGTGGCGTTTGGCACAAGCGGCAAGCAAAGCGTCCTCAAAATCTTTCATAGGCGAAGCCAAAGCTGTCATCACATCTACAGACCCTAAATCTAAAAAACCAACAAATGCAGACAAAGCATTGATGGAAACTTTCGCACGCTCTTGACTTTTTGTCATTTTTCTGACAAAATAGGACACGTCTTTTAATTGACTGACAGAAACATAACCTATGCCAGTTTCATCAGAAAGTACAAGGATTTTTCTAGAATTTTCATAAAAAATACCACGAACCAGTACAACATCCAATACAACATTAGTATCAATTAAGATTTTCATAGTCTTCCCATAAGCTGTCCGACATAAATTTTTTGAAGTCAAAGTCGTCTGGTAAGTCAATTGTGCCTACAACATCTTGGAAAATTTGTACATGGTCTACAGGCTTTTTTTGTACAAAGGTTACAATGGTGGTTACTCCGTTTTCTAAAATTTCTAATTGCTTTACCTCGTCTTTACCTATATACTCATGGATATTTGCCGAAAACTCCTCAACAGTCAGTTGTCGCATTATTGCTCATCCCCTTCCTCGCTTGCTTCGTCAATCTCTGGCTTGCTTGCGATTGCCACCCGCCCTTCCTTCACGTACTCAAAAATTTTAAGGGGTGGTACGCCCGTGGCTTTAGATATGGCAATGGCATCCGAATTAGGGCAAGCATACAAAAAGTTACGCACCTTGCGAAAGACCTCCTCCTCCACTTCGGTACAGTTGTCACAGTATGATGATTGGTCAAACTTAGCAAAAAGCTTCTTGCAATGCTTACAATTTATAAAATCTGGCACACCGCCACCCCATTTCTTAGTGTCTAAAATGCCTAACTCCTGTAAAAATCATGGCAATTCCCATCTCATTACAAGCATCAATGCTGGCTTGGTCATTTTGCGAACCACCAGGTTGCACAATTGCTGTAATGCCAGCTTCTGCCGCCACCTTGACACAATCATCGAAAGGGAAAAAGCCGTCAGAAGCCATAACCGCCCCTTTTAGTCCATCTGCTCCAAAAAAGCTGATTGCATGGTCGATTGCCCCTGTGGTCGCCCAAAGTCGATTAACCTGCCCGCCAGCAAGCCCCAAACTTTGTCCGTTTTTGGTTATGGCTATACCATTGGATTTCACATGCTTGCTTAAAGCCCAAGCGAACTCCAAATCAGCCATTTCGTTAGGCGTAGGCTTTCTGTTTGTTGCAAAGTTCGGTTCAAATTCCAACAAGTCATCTTCGTCTTGTATTAGCAGTCCGCCACTGACTTTTTTTAGGTCAACAGACCCTTTAGCCTTAACCGCATCCAAAACCAACAAGCGAATATTTTTCTTTTGTTGCAGTATTTCCAATGCAGCATCACTATATGAAGGTGCGATTACAATTTCCACAAAAATCTTGCCAATTTCAGTGGCAACGTCAGCATCAATTTCACGGTTTGCCGCTACAATCCCGCCAAAAATTGATGTGGGGTCAGCATCATGGGCTTTGTGCCACGCATCAACCAAGTTATCAGCAACACCCACCCCGCAAGGGGTAGCGTGTTTAACCGCAACAACACATGGTTGCTTAAACTCCCGCAGAAGTTCCACCGCACCATGGGCATCGTTGATATTGTTAAAAGAAAGTTCCTTGCCATGCAACTGTTTGGCGTTTACCAAATCCTCGGGCAGGGTTTGGACTTCCCGATAAAAAGCCGCCTTTTGGTGAGGGTTTTCTCCGTAACGTAAACCTTGCACTTTCTCGTAGGTCAAGGTCATGGTTTGCGGGAACTGCTCTGCCCCTGTTAGCCAACCCAAATACTGGGCTATTAACGCATCATAAGCCGCCGTGTGGGCAAACGCCTTGGCGGACATCTTAAAGCGAAAATCACGGCTAATTCCGATGTCAGAAGCAAGTTCGGCCAGCACATCGTTATAATCTGCCACATCAACAACAACACAAACGCTGTCGTAATTTTTTGCCGCAGAACGTATCATGGCAGGGCCACCAATATCAATATTTTCTATAATCTGTGCTAAATCGTCAGTTTTTTGTATGGTTTCTTTGAAGGGATACAGATTTACGCAAACCAAATCAATGGTGTTTATCCCTGCCTTGTTGATAAATTCCATGTGATGGGACAGGTCGCGCCTTGCCAAAATGCCACCGTGGATACATGGGTGCAAAGTTTTAAGCCGACCATCTAAACATTCGGGAAAACCAGTAACCTCCGAAGCTTCTACGGCATCCACGCCTGCTTCTTTCAAACTCTTAAAGGTGTTGCCAGTGGAAATGATTGTAAAACCATGCCCATTTAGTCCACGGGAAAAATCCACAACGCCAGTTTTATCAGAAACACTTATCAACGCATATTTTTTCATAATAATCCCCTTATCTTGTGACAATACCTAATTGACTTAAATAATTGTACCTTATAAAAGCAGTTTTGTCAAACATATATGTTTGACAGTGTGGAGATTGATATAAAAAAGTGGGGGCAAGCCCCCACCATACAATTAACGCCCGCAACTTGGGCATGGTTCTCCAACTCTTTCGATGATGATTTTGTCACCTTCAACATATACATTGACTTTCGTGCCTTTTTCTAGGCATAGAAGGTCTCTGGCTTCTGCTGGGATTACAATTCTGTTTAATTCATCGAGAACTCTTTCTTTTAGGAATTTCTTTTTGTTTTCCATTGGGCATCGCTCCTTTCTTATACCCTTTTTGTCAATAAGTGCTTGACAAGAAGACCTAAGATAGGGTACAATGTCCCTTAGGTCTCGTTTGGGACTGTGGTGGGGTGCTTGCCTACAGCTTTTCTACGGGTGCGGGCAAGCACCTTTATACAGTATCCCAATATATCTTGGTGAAACATTCCCAGTATAGTACAAAATCTTACCTTTGTCAAGTGGTTTTTTCAAAAAAATACAAAAAAACACCCTTCATTATGAAAAGTGTTCAGGCTGATGGTAAACCCCTATGCTCGTCATTGCGAGCGAAGCGAAGCAATCTCACGTCTACAGGCAGGAGATTGCTTCGTCGCTTCGCTCCTCGCAATGACGGATACAGTCCGAACACCCTTCATTATGAGAGGTGTTTTTATTTATGCAATATAGCTATTTTTTATCTGGTGTTAATGGTTGTCCTGACAACTCAAGACGCACAAGGGACTTACGCAAAGCGACTTTCGCCCGCATAGTGTCCATCTCTGCCCGTTGTTCTGCAAGGTATCGGTTGGCACGCTCTTTGGCTTGCCTTGCCCTCTCAACATCAATGTCCTCGGGGCGTTCAGCAGTTTCTGCCAATACAATGACCTCTTTTTGGTTAATCTCAGCATAACCGCCAAAAACCGCCACTTGCTCAATTTTTTCGTCGTCGTAATAACGCAAAACACCATGGTCAAGGACGGTTACAACGGGTATGTGTCCCGCTTGCACGCCAATTTGACCGTCAATGGTTTGCATGATAACCATGGACACATCTTTGTCCACAGTCAACCTAGTAGGAGTTACAATTTTAAGGCGAAACTTTTTGGTTGCCACAAAAGCACCCCCTATGCGTTACTTTGGCTTGCTTTGTATTTTTCTGAAACATCATCAATACCGCCAGCCATCAAGAACATGCCTTCTGGGATATGGTCGTGTTTGCCTTCCAAAATTTCGGCAAAACCACGGACGGTTTCTGCCACAGGCACATAACGACCTGGGAAGTTGGTAAACTTTTCTGCCACGAAGAAAGGTTGCGACAAGAAGCGTTGCACCTTTCTAGCACGGGCAACGGTGATTTTGTCCGCCTCTGAAAGTTCATCCATACCAAGGATTGCGATTATGTCTTGCAATTCCTTATAACGCTGAAGGATTTCTTGTACGCCACGTGCTGTCTCGTAATGCTTGTCACCCAAAATCATGGGGTCGAGGATACGGGATGTGGACACAAGCGGGTCAATTGCGGGATAGATGCCAAGTTCCACGATGGCACGTGAAAGTGCCGTGGTTGCGTCCAAGTGGGCAAATGTGGTGGCTGGGGCAGGGTCTGTATAGTCATCCGCAGGCACGTAAACCGCTTGCACAGAGGTGATAGAGCCTTTGTTTGTGGACGCTATACGCTCCTGCAACATACCAATTTCCGTGGCAAGTGTGGGCTGATAACCCACCGCAGAAGGCATACGCCCAAGAAGTGCAGACACCTCAGAACCCGCCTGTACAAAACGGAAGATGTTATCAACGAACAATAGTACGTCCTGCCCCTGCACATCACGGAAGTATTCCGCCATGGTAAGACCAGTTAGGGCGATTCTCATTCTCGCACCTGGTGGCTCGTTCATCTGCCCGAAGCAGAGGGCAGTTTTATCAATAACGCCAGATTCTGCCATTTCGTGGTAAAGGTCATTACCCTCACGGGTACGCTCACCAACGCCAGCAAATACGGAATATGCGCCATGCTCTGTAGCGATATTGCGGATAAGCTCGGTAATAAGTACCGTTTTACCTACACCCGCACCGCCAAAAAGACCGATTTTACCGCCCTTGGCGTATGGACAAAGCAGGTCAACGGCTTTGATGCCTGTTTCAAGCATTTCAACAGCCGCCGCTTGCTCCGAGAAACTGGGTGCTTCACGGTGGATTTTCCAACGCTCACTTACTGGTTGCTCTTTGTTGTCAATGGCTTCCCCTAATACGTTAAAAATACGTCCAAGGGTTGGCTCGCCAACAGGCACAGAAATGGCATCTCCCGTGTCGATAACGTCCATGTTTCTGGTCAAACCGTCGGTTGACGACATTGCGATTGCACGGACAACTCCATCACCCAAATGCTGGGCAACTTCCGCAACAACATCCCTGTCCGTCCCTTTAATGGTGACGGCATTATAAAGGTTTGGCATGGCATCTTCTGGAAATTTAATGTCCAAAACCGCACCAATAATTTGAGTTATTTTACCTATGTTTGTAGTGCTTGTCAAATTCTGTCACGCTCCTTTCGGGAGGATTGGCGTATATATCACGCCATTATAGCTTCATGGTGAAACATATTATACGGTTGGCTTCGGTAAAGCCAACGGCGTTGTGGAACAGACGACTGGCTTCGTTATGCAACTCGCAATCGGATGCAAATTCCGTGCAACCTTGGTCAGCAGACCACTGTTTACAAAACTCCACCAATTTTCGTGCAATGCCCTGCCCTCTAAACTCGGGTTTTACGTAAATGGCTTCCAGATAGCCCACGGGGCTTGTTTCTGTGCCTTCTACATAATCATGTCTAAGGGTAAGGCTGACAAGGCCTGCTGGCTTGCCCTCTGCATAGCATAAAAACTCATTGGGCAAATTCGGCAATTCTGCCAACATTTGCTCTACAGTGTTTTCCTGCCACAGGGCATTGCACATTTTAGCCCATTCCATTTGGTTATCATTTGTTACGGGAATAATCATAATTTTATTCTAATGCGTTTGCACCGCCAACAATCTCAGAAATTTCTTGGGTGATGGCAGCTTGACGCACTCTGTTTAGCACCAATGTAAGATTATCAATGATATTCTCAGCGTTTTCCGTTGCGGAATCCATGGCTGTCATGGTCGCCCCTTGTCCAGAAGCGGCAGAGGTTATCAAGGTTTCATACATTGTTGTGCTTAAATATTTAGGAATCACCCTCGTCAACACATCGGTAGAGCTTGGCTCGAATTTAATCAAGCCAGCTTTATGCCCTTCCTCTGGGGGAAAATCCCCTGCTGACAATGGCAACATTCTAATAGATTTTGGCACATAGGTGATTGCCGACACAAATTCCGTATAAACCACGTGAATTTCGTCAACAGTCCCCTGCTCGTAAAGACCAACCAGCTCCTTTACGATGTCTTGGGCATCCAGCACCGTGGGAGATTCAGAAATTCCACCATAATGGCTGATAATTCTCGCCCCACCACGACGCAAAAAGTCCCTTGCTTTGTTGCCGATGGTAAGGAATGTAACGTCCTTGCCGTCATCAGATAATTCAGCCGCCACCATTGCAGCTTTTTTGGTTACATTTGCGTTATATCCACCGCAAAGTCCCCTGTCATTGGCAATCGCCACCACAAGAGCCTTTTTTAGAGGTCTGTTACCCTCAAAAAAGGGAAAGTCCTCAGCAGAAATAATTTCAACGCAACCATTAATAATATCGCCAATGGTTTTGCGGGTCAACATAAAATAAGGGTTTGCCGCATTAAGCCTTCCTCTGGCACGTGCCATTTTGGCACTGGACACCAAATTCATAGCCTTTGTGGTTTTTTTGGTGGTGGTAACAGAGCGTATACGCCCCTTAATGTCACGAGTTGTCGCCATTTACGCCACCTCCCCTATTCTTGCCCAACTTTTAACTTTTCTTCCAAATCCGTGGTTAAATCACCTTCGGCCTTGGCTTCATTTCCTTTAACGCCACGTCCAAGCTTAAACTGCTCGATTGCTTTGGTTAAAATCTCAGCCAGCCCACTGTCAATCTGTTTTTTCTCACGGATTGATGCAAGGATGTCACTGTGATTTGTATGGAAATGATTAAGAAGTTCCACTTCAAAAGCACCAATTTCTTCCACAGCAACGTCGGCTAAATATTTGTTGGTAACGGCAAACAGCACCAAAACCTGCTCCTCAACGGATTGAGGTTTGTATTGTGCTTGCTTCAAAATTTCTACGATACGCAAGCCGTGGTTCAAACGCTCCAATGTGTCCTTATCAAGGTCAGAGCCAAATTGGGCAAATGCAGCAAGTTCACGATACTGTGCAAGTTCCACACGGATAGGACCAGCAATTTGACGCATAGCCTTAATTTGGGCAGCACCACCAACACGAGAAACTGAAAGTCCAGGGTTTACCGCAGGACGAATACCAGCGTTAAACATATCAGACTCCAAGAAAATTTGCCCGTCTGTAATAGAAATTACGTTGGTTGGTATATACGCCGAAACGTCACCCGCTTGGGTTTCGATAATGGGAAGTGCAGTGATTGAGCCACCGCCATAATCCTTGTTAAGGCGTGCCGCACGCTCCAAAAGGCGTGAATGTAGGTAGAAAACATCACCAGGATAAGCTTCACGTCCTGGAGGACGACGCAAAAGTAGCGACATGGCACGATATGCAACAGCGTGCTTTGACAAGTCGTCATAAACAATCAAAACGTCCTTGCCCTGCTCCATCCACTCCTCTGCAATGGCAACACCACAATAAGGTGCCATATACTGCAAAGGTGCGGTGTCGGAAGCGGATGCCACAACCACGGTTGTATAGTCCAACGCACCAGTTTTTTCCAAAGTGGAAACAACACGTGCTACTGTGGACGCTTTTTGTCCAATGGCAACATACACACAAAGCATATCTTGCCCTTTTTGGTTGATGATGGTATCAATACAAATGGCAGTTTTACCCGTTTGGCGGTCGCCGATAATAAGCTCACGCTGACCACGACCGATTGGCACCATGCTGTCAATGGCTTTTATACCTGTTTGCACAGGCACAGAAACCTCTTGACGGGTGATAACACCAGGGGCAACCCTTTCCATTGGACGGCTTGTGTTGGTATTAATTGGACCTTTGCCGTCAATTGGCTCACCAAGGGCGTTGACAACACGACCAATCATGGCATCCCCCGAGGGAACTTCCACAACACGTCCAGTCAGACGAACAGCGTCACCTTCCTTTATCGCCTCGTCACTACCCAAAAGCACCACGCCCACATTGTCTTCTTCAAGGTTAAGTGCCATGCCGAAAACGCCAGCTTCTACAAACTCTAAAAGCTCACCAGCCATGGCTTTTTCCAAGCCGAAAACACGGGCAATACCGTCACCAACCTGTATGACCGTTCCCGTTTGGGAAATATCCAGACGGGACGAATATCCTTTTATCTGCTCCTTAATGACGGAGCTGATTTCTTCAGGTCTAAGACTCATATATTAATCTCCTTCATTTTATGGCAACACGGTATGTCGTCCCGCCTGTAACAATTGCTTTTTCATTTGGGACAACTGCACTTTCATGCTGGCATCAAACACATAGCCGTCAACCTCTACACGAAAGCCCGCAATTAAAGCGGGGTCAACCGTAATTTCAAATTCCACGGTTTTGTCCAGCTTTTTAGCAAGCGTTGCCCCGATTTCGTTAATCTTTTCTTGTGATAGGGGTGTGGCAGACATTAATTTCGCAGTGGCAATCCGCTTGAAATCTTTATACAGTTTGCCAAAATGCTGTAAAATGCCAACCAACTCCCCTTGGCGACCTCTGCGGAAAATTAAGGCGAAGATGCCTATAAAGTCATCATCAACCTTGCCACCAAAAATGCCCTTCATTGTGGTCATTTTATCGTCAGCAGAGATGCTAAGGTGGTTTACAACTGCAAAAAGTTCCTTGTCTGCATCAAGTATGGCAAGGATTTCCTTGCAGGTTTTGTCATACTCATCCACCTTGTTTTTTTCCAAGGCAATGTCAAACAAAGCCTTGGCATATCTCAAAACAACTATCCTTTCCATACGGCATCCCCCAATTCAGAAATTGCCTCGTCTAGGATTTTGTTTCTATCAGTTTCATCCATGCCTTTGCCCATCAACTGCTCCGCCATAAGGGCAGAAACTTGGATAATTTGGGTACGCATTTCGTCTTTTGCCTTTTCACGTTCCCGCTCAATTTCAACTCTGGCACGTTCAAGGATAGATGCAGCTTCGCCATTGGCATTTTGGATAATTTCAGCTTCTTTTTGGCTTGCCAGTTTTCTGGCAGAAGAAAGAATTTCCTCTTTTTCCACAACAATGGCTTCCAGTTTGCCTTGGTAATGTTTACGCTTATCCTCGGCATCCTGCATATCAGCCGCAGCTTTGGCAATTTCGCCTTGGATACGCTCTCTACGTTCTGTTAAAAACTTTAACGCAGGTTTGTATAAGAGCCAAGACAGCAAAACCACAATAAAAATCACGTTTACCCATTGCAAAGCCATTTCAATCAACACATTAGCGTCCAAGCGGAAAAAGTGACCGCCATTGTCGCTGGAAAGCACTGCAAAGTTCAGTTTGTTAAGCAATTTACCTCCTCCTCCCTAAGATTTGATTTAGTATTCTTAGAGTGCAGGTAGATTGTCAACAAACATAGATACAAATGGGTTTGCAAAAATCAAAATCATAGATACAGCAAGACCGTATACACCACCAGTTTCTGCTACTACGCAACCAATAAGCATGGTTGAACGGATTTGACCAGCAGCTTCTGGCTGACGGCCAACGGCTTCAACAGCACGACCAACGGCAAGACCTTGGGCGAAAGATGGGGACATACCAGCCAAAACGGCAATTGTAGCACCGATGATGGAAAGTCCGATAATGTGGGATAGACCAGCCATATAAGCTGTTGCAAAATAATCTGAAGCAAGTGTTATCATTTTTGTTTCCTCCTAAAATGTTTTAATATGTTAAATTTTTGTAGCTGCATAAAATGCGGGACTATTAGTCCTCCTGTGGTACTTTCATCATTATAAAGTACATGGACAATACCACAAACATAAATGCGTGTAAAGCACCTACGATAATGTCGAAGTATATGGACAATCCCCCAGGGATTCCGATGGATAAAAACCACGGGAAAAGCCCATAAATCAACCCCATAACGATAAGACCGCCAGCCATGTTACCAAACAAACGCAAACTTAATGATATAGAGCGAGAGAATTCGCTGATAACATTAAGGGGTGCAAACAAGAAAACTGGGCGGAAAAACTCTCTAACATATTCGCCTTTTTTCATGTTGTAGCGTATACCCATGTACTGCATAAGGATAACAGTGGTTAAAGCAATTGGATATGTGGTGGCGAAGTCCGCTGTTGGCGGACGCAAGCCAAAGATGCCGCTTATGTTGGCAAAAACTAGGAACATAAATACACCAAAGAACCAATTTCCTAAAAAGGCGTATTTTCTGGTCATTACACCTGCCACAAAGTTATCAAAACCTTCTACCATGGCTTCTATGATGTTCTGAAAGCGGGTTTCGGGTACAGGCTTAAAATTCATAATTTTTACTCTTGCAATAATTGCAAAAATTATCAAAATTCCGCCGATAATCCATGTGGATATAAGTGTGTCGTTAATGCTTATCCAAAGCTCATCGGTAAGGTAAATCCGATGATAGGTTTGAATGTTAAAGTCTAGATTATTGTCCATTTATTCACTCCTTTCCTTTGGACTTTTGTTGCTTTTGTTACGCCTTTCAAAAAACTTTATCATATAAGCGGAGACGGAAAGCGAAATTGTGCCAACCAATGCCCCGAAAATACCAAAAAGACCAAGAAAAATCACGGATGCTGCAAGAACAACCACCGTGAGCAACATTCGGGGCAAGTAACCCGCCCCCATATAAAGAGATGCCTTTGTGGCATCATCCATTTTCATTGCTTTGTTTACGCTTTTTTCCAATAAAATAACCTTAACGGCAGACATTAAAGCCGCCAAAACCACACCAAGCACAAAGCCCAGTCGGTTAGACATAAAAAGTTCAAAAGGAAGGTCAATAACACTGGTTGTTACCATAGCGGTGGAGGACGGCACTAAGAAAAAGCCGACAATTATGCCCACCACTGAAAATATTAAAATACCCTTCAAAAGACTTTTTCCCTCAGTTGACAGGTTCACTATCAAAACCTACTTTCTGAAATACTCTAAAATCGCCTTCAAAATTCTTCCGCTGGCTTGTCCGTCCCCAAAGGGATTTTTAGCCAAGCTCATCTGTTTGTGTAAATTATTGTCTGTTAGCAGTTTGGACACTGCGTCATACACGGATTTTTCTGTGTTACCAGCAAGCATCAGGCATCCAGCGTCCACGCCCTCGGGTCGTTCTGTTACATTTCGCAACACAACCACAGGTACGTTAAGATGCGGGGTTTCCTCTTGCAAGCCACCACTGTCTGTCATCACCAAATGGCTTTCGGACAGCAAATTGTACATATCATCCACATCCACAGGGTCAATTAAGTGGATACCTTGGGTATTACCTAAAATTTTGTAAGCATTTTCACGAACCGCAGGGGACGGATGGACTGGATAAACAATCTCCACATCGGCAAAATCACGTTTTATGGCAAGTACCGCTTTGCAAATGTCTTCCAGTGGTTTGCCGTGGTTTTCCCGCCTGTGTGCCGTCATTGTAATGACACGCTTGCCCTCGAAATCCATTTGGTTAAGTAAATCAACCTTAAAAGTATGGTTTCGTGCAAGCATACCGTCAATTGCGTCAATTGCCGTGTTACCTGTAACAAAGATGCGGTCGGCAGGCACATTTTCCTTTAGAAGATTATCCTTTGCGTCATTGGTTGGGGCAAAATGTAGGTCTGCCACAACCCCCGCAATTCTACGGTTTATCTCCTCTGGAAAAGGTTCGTATTTGTTGCGTGTACGAAGCCCCGCCTCCACATGACCCACAGGTATTTGCGAATAAAAAGCCGCAAGGCTCGCCGCCATGGTCGTTGTGGTGTCGCCGTGTACCAATACTAGGTCTGGCTCACAGCGACTTATCACACCCATCAAGCCATTTAACGCCTTGGTAGTGATTTCTGCCAAACCCTGCCCCGCCGTCATAATATCAAGGTCAAAATCAGGGTTAATGCCAAAAATATCAAGCACACTATCAAGCATATCACGATGTTGTGCCGTAACACACACAAAGGACTGCACCAAAGGCGAACCTTCCAAAACCCGCACCACAGGAGCCATCTTAATAGCCTCTGGGCGTGTTCCAAAAATACTTAAAACTTTAATTTTATCCAAAACTAAATCACCCTAGTGTATTGCTTGGATTTCTTCAAGCTACGCAACTCTTTAACACAGATTTTCATTGTAGAAACAGAGCCATTAGCATCCATTATCCTCACCTTTTTCAAGTTGGGCTTAAACGTACGCTTTGCACGACGGGAAACACGGCTTCTTGTCATGCTGATTTGATTACCAACCATAACACCTTTGCCAGAAATATCACATCTTTTAGCCATAATGCACCTCCTTAATGTTACTTGACGCTTACCATCTAAAATAAGCCTGTCAAACAGTATACCAGAAACCGCCAAAGATTGCAAGATAAATTTAATTTATTTTTTTATGGTTTATTTTGGGTTTACCCAAAGTTTCTCTTTATTCGGCAAATCAAAAACAGGAAGAATGAGTAAAACGGGACAAGGACGGGCAATGCCCGCCCCTACCAATGTAACATCAAAAATGTTTTATCCAGTATCCAGGGCTGCCTTGCACAGGATTATCGGGCTGGCATAATTTGAAGCCGTCAAAACCCTCTTGATGGGTGTGACAACTTAATACATCAGGCACTCCTAGGGCATAGCCTTCCTTGCTCTGCCCAATCAGTACATGGCGATATTTTCCTACATTGCCCACCACGAATGGGTCACGGTGAAGGTTGTCGTCACCCAACCCTAAGGTTTGCAAGTCGAAAAGACCCGCCGCCACCCAGTTGAAATGAGGTTTGTGATTATCAAAGATATTAACTGGTTTGTTGCTTGCAAAAAAGTTTTCTAGTTGTGGGTTTGATTGTGGTTTTTTTGGTTCTGGCGGGACGGGGTGCTGTGTATGGGCATGAATATGCTCGAAATTAGTTATATTTTCACTATAAACCGACCGTGGCACTTCTTCCACAACTACACATTTGGGTGTTGGTTCGGGTGTTGGTTCATGCACGGGTTCGGTTAATGGTTCTGGTATAGGCTCAAGAATTGGTTCTGGGGCTGGTATATGTTCTTGGATTGGTTCTGGCTCTTGATGAGCAATCTCCTCTACTTCCGCCCCAGACACAAATTGCGGAAAACGTAAATTTACACGCCAAGAATAAGGTGTATCACGAAAACCAGACAATGCCACAGAAAAGTCCGCCTGTTGGCTAAGGTCACTAGATTGGACAATAGCAACCCCCGCAACATCATCCACAGCAAACCCCGACCCCGCAACATCGCTTCTAGTAAAATCAAATTTACCCTCAAAGCGACCTCTATCTTCAATCACCACTGCCCCAGCATCGGCAGCGAAGCTCTCCCTTTCGTCTTTGGAAAATAACACCAACCTATACACGCCCGCAGGTGCATCTTGTAAATAAACCGTTGCACGCCCTCCGTTGTCCCTGCCTTCCAAAACCACACGTCCAGTAGCACTGCGTCCATGACCGCTTGGTCTGTCTGCATTAAGTATTATAAACTGCCTAAAGTAATTTCGCATAAAAACTCCCCCAAGGGTTGAAACAAATTATTGAAAGTATATGACAAACCATGGGCGTTATACCAAATTTATGGTATAACGCCCATGGTTAACTGATATTTTTAGGAACGTACCAAGCGAATATCAGCACCAAGCGATTGTAAATCACCAGCAATATCGACATAACCTCGCTTAACATAACAGGCATTGTGTACAGTTGTTACGCCGTCAGCCGTAAGACCCGCAAGGACAAGGGCAGCACCGCCCCGCAAATCTTTTGCAACAACATCCGTGCCTTGCAACCCACTAACGCCATCAATTGTAAAGCGACTACCGTCTTCAATCTTAATATTTGCACCCATTTTAGTAAGTTCTTCCAGATGGGCGTGTCTTGCTTCAAATAAGTTTTCTTCTACCACACTTCTGCCCTTAGCAAGGCATAAAAGTGCTGAAAATTGTGCCTGTAAATCCGTTGGGAAGCCTGGGTGCGGTCTTGTTATTAGATTCTTTATTGCTTCAAGCCTACCGTTTGCCTTCAAAACCAAGCCGTCGCCTTCAGACCATAAGTCAACGCCCATTTTGCTCAAAGTATATGTTGCTGGGTAAATATCTCGGCGATTTACGTTATTTAGGCGGATATGTCCACCAGTAATTGCTCCCGCCACCAAATACGTCCCCGCCACAATCCTGTCAGGCATAATAGTATATTCGGCAGAATTTAATCTTTTAACTCCGTTTACGACAATCATGGAAGAACCTGCACCGCTTACATCTGCCCCACTGGCTCGTAAAAAGTTTTGTAAGTCCACGACCTCTGGTTCTTTGGCAACCCCTGTGATAACTGTAGTGCCTTCTGCCAACACAGCGGCAAGCATAAGGTTTTGGGTCGCCCCAACACTGGGAAAAGTTAGGTCTATCTGTGTACCCCTTAACTTGCTGACTTTGCCATCTATACGGTCGCTACTTTCTTCAAAAACAACGCCCATTTTCCTAAAGCCTTCCAAATGCAAATTAATAGGACGACCGCCCAACAGACAACCCCCAGGGAAAGCACTGTCAACTTCCCCAAAACGCCCAAGTAATGCCCCTGCAAAGATTATAGAGGAACGCATTTTGGACACAGCTTCCTCTGGCAGGGCAACACCACTGGCTGTGCTGGCATCCACCACTAGGGTCTTTCCATCATAGTCCACCGCACAGCCCAAATGGCGTAAAATGGCGATAGAGCAACGTGTGTCAGAAATATCAGGGCAATTGCGGATTACGCTTTGCCCATCTACAAGCACCGCCGCCGCCAAAATGGGCAAAACGGCGTTTTTGCCTCCATGAATGTCCACTTGCCCAGCCAACCTTTTCCCACCCGTGACAATATATTTATCCATAAAAAATGTCACCCCCCATAGAAGATATACCATCTTATGGGGGGACGACATTATGGGTTACTTTTCGATTATTTTGTGAGTTCTAGCAGGGTAGCTTCACATTCCGCTAGGGCATTGGCAAGCAAATCACCTTCAACCACCATGTGATGGTTCATTTCCGTGTTTTCGACGACACTAACCCCAGCACCTTTCTTAGTGTTAAGGATTATAGCGTTAGGCAAAGTCTGCGATAAATTTTGCAATGCGTCATAAACGGCAGAAACATTGTTGCCATCAATACTTTGGGCATGCCAGCCAAATTCTGCAAATTTTGCGTCAATACCCTTCATATCCATAACTTCGCCAGTTGTGCCGTCCAGTTGTTTTCCGTTGTAATCCACAAAGGTTACAAGGTTGGAAAGCTTGTGTTGTGACGCAAACATAACAGCCTCCCAAACTTGTCCTTCATTACATTCGCCGTCCCCTAAAAACAGGTAGGTCTTGGCATCTGTGCCATCCATTTTTTGTGCAAGTGCAAACCCAACAGCAGCAGATGCCCCCTGCCCCAACGAACCCGTCGTAAAATCAACACCAGGGGTTAAGGTTGCGTCACAATGGCTGGGCAGTTTGGTATTTGGTTGGTTAAGGGTGTCCAGCCATTCCATTGGGAAGTAGCCCTTTAACGCCAAAGCCGAATAAAGGGCAGGTCCTGCATGACCCTTGGACATTACCAGCTTGTCACGCCCCTCCCACTTAGGTTCGCTAGGTTTAACATTCATAACACCGCCATAAAGCACCGCCAAGGCGTCCGTCACAGACAAAGAACCAGCCACGTGACCAAAACCACGTTTGCCTATCATCTTCACAGTTTCTAACCGTATTTGTGCTGCAAAAATTTCTGTTTGTTTCGAATCCATAGTTACCTCCTAAGTGTTATTGGTTGATGTTGCTCCCCTTCTTCGTCAATTAGCAGAACGGAGAAAAAAATATTGTAATGCCCTGTCACCAAGCTACTTTGAGGGGGCATAGTGTAAAGGGCGGGGTCGCCAAAACCGTCTTCCAGTATAGTTTCATTACCCCAAATATCCACAACCATTATTTTGAAAGTTACAAATGTTTGCCCATGGTTTGTAATTTCAAAGATTTGATTGCTTAGGCTATCAGCTTGGATGGTTACGGCATTAAAGCCTTCCCTGCGGGACAGGGCGTTAAAATAAGCACGGTCAATAAAATTTAGCGACCAGCCATTCCCGAAAAACATGAGAATTACCATAATCACAGGCAAAACTGTCAAAAAAGAGTTAAGTTGCCAAAACTTTCTACTATATCCCCGCCAAAATTTGTGGGTTCTGACTATACAGACAATTACCAGAACTATATGGACTATATTTAACCAGTAAAACGCACCGCCAATGCGTAAGGTGTGGGGTATGCCAAAAAGTCCAAAAAATCCAGCAAAAAGCGTTACACCATCAGGGGTTGTTGTAAACATTGCAATCAGCAACATTAAAACACAAAACCATGTAAAACCCTTACACCAATCAGTTTTCGCTTGGTTGTCCATCCTGCCACCCGCCTCCCACTAAAGTATAACACATATCCGAAACCCAGTCAAAAAATATTTTGAAAATTATTGCAACCTTTTGATTGTTTGTGGGGTATTATTATTAACAAGTTACATAAAGGGGTTGATAAGATGAACCAGTCGCAACTGCAGGGCGATTGGGCAGAAGAAATTGTTGACAAATATGCCCAGATGGTTTACCGCATAGCGTTCTCGCAAACCAAAAACAGGCATGATGCCGATGATATTTTTCAAGAGGTATTTTTAAGATTGTGCCGTCACCCAAAAGCTTTTGATAATGACGAGCATATAAAGGCATGGCTTATCAGAGTTACGATAAATTGCTGTAAAAATTCTTTTTCTTCGGCTTGGAGCAAAAAGACCGTGCCGATGCCAGATGACTTGGTGCATGAGGACAAGTATCAAGACTTTGAAATTATCCCAGCTATTAAGTCTTTGCCGCCAAAATACAGTGTGGTACTGCATTTGTTCTATTTTGAGGATATGGCAGTAGCGGATATTTCAAAAGCTTTGAAAACGCCCGCTTCTACCATAAAATCACGTTTGTCGAGGGCAAGGAAGTTATTGCGTAGCAAGCTGGAAGGAGGGTCAAGCCATGAAAAATAAATATAAAGACGAAATGAGAAAAATCGTTCCAACAGAGGAATTAATTAGCCGTACAAAAACGGCAATGACAAAGGAGAATTATAATATGAAAAAACCAATAGTTAAACGCTTTAGTGTGGTGGCCGTGGCTTGCATTGCCATTTTAGTAACAGCAACCACCGCATTTGCCACATGGCATTTTACAAGGGCTAGTGATATTGCGGATTTAGCAGGGAACACCGCCCTAAGTTCCGCCTTTGAAGGTGAATCCGCCATAAATATCAACCAAACCATAGCCACTGATAACTACATTTTCACCTTACTCGCCATTGTGTCGGGGCAGGACATTTCCGACCACCCAATTTACAACAGCACAGGCGAGGTATTGGATGACCGCACATATGCTGTTCTAGCCATTCAAAAAGCGGACGGAAGCCCCATGCCACAACCCATGGATGATGATTTTGTATCCTTTACAATCTCCCCATTTGTTCGGGGCAAAGCACCTTGGCAAACCAATATATTCACTCTTTACGGCGGGCATATCACCATGGTAGTTGATGGTGTCATGTATTTTATAACCGACTTTACAAATATTGAGATTTACGCCGATATAGGGGTTTACCTTGGAATTACCACAGGGCAGATGATTGGTGGCATCATGGACTCATTTACCTTTGATGAGACAACAGGGGAAATCGACACAAACCCCGATTTCGATGGGACAAATGTGATATTCACATTACCTTTTGGGCAATAAAGAAAAAATTAGACCGAATTATCTCGCTACGTAGGGCGGGGGCTTGCCTCCGCCTTTTTGCGTATCTTAGACACAAAAATCAAAAAAGCCTTGACAAAGATAAAGAGTTGTTGTATCATTTATTAGGTATTCCGATTGGATTACTAAGAATTATACTTTAGGAGGAAAAGAAATGAAAAGAAATTTGTTTTCAAATGCAAAAATTGCCCTTGCGTCTGTAATGGGGGCGGCAGTGATATTTGCATTTACAGGCTGTGCTTACGAAGGGGTTTCGGGTCTTGATGAACAGGTCAGCGTGCAGAATTTCGTGGCAGGCAACCACACCGCCACAACGGCAGGTGCATGGGGACCAATTTCCGTAACACTGCACACCAACACTGGCGAAATTACTGGTATCACTGTGGAACATCAAGAAACAGGTATTTTTGTGGACTCTGGATTCACTTCCATCCAGTCCAGCATTTTGCAAGGACAAACACCTCATGGCGTTGACACCATAGCAGGTGCAACCGTTAGCACAGAGCCACTTTTGGCAGCAGCAAGACAAGCTTTCGCATATGCCACAGGTGAGACAACACCAGCAACACCAGGTAGATTTGTTGCTGGCACATACATGGGTATAACAAGAGACTACACAGGTGGCATCGGTGAAGGTGCAACAGTGGTAAATGTTACTTTTGATGCAAACAGCATTGTGTCAGTAGAAATCATAAGCCATATGAATACTGGGGAAAATATCACAGACGAAGATAACGAAGCTCTTATTGTCACTGTTTTAGAAAATCAAGGTGTTGACGGTTTAAGAATTGAGGATGCTCCAAATGCCACCACAAATTTTGTGGGTGCAATAAACTGGACAATTGACATTGCGAAACAACAATTTGACTTTGTTTTGGCGGAAGCCCCCTTGGGTTCTGGAAGCAACAACATCGCCACAGGCGTATACATAACCAGCTTTGCTGGCAGAAATGACGATATTGTTGTTGGTCTTGGAATTGTGGACGGCACAATTATCAGAGCTGTTACCGCCCACAGAGAAACATCTTATTTTGTAGACGAAGCCATTTTGCAGATTGTAAACCAAATCGTAAACGAGCAAACAGTGTATATAGACACGGTTGCTGGTGCGACTTTCTCCACCAGACTTATTATCGAAGGCTTCAGAGAACTTTTTGACGAAGCTCATAACTAAATCTTAAACACCCCAACACTAACGGTAGGGGCGGGCATTGCCCGTCCCACTTATGCAGACGATACCGTACAATCTCAAAGAATAGTGCCAACAGATATGGGACGGGCAATGCCCGCCCCTACCAAGTAAATAATCACCTAAAAACAAGCCGTTGCGGGGGTGTATCGCAAGGCTTGTTTTTTATCTCGGTTATTTGAATTTTGAAAAAGTGCTTGCAAAGTAGACCTTGGATGATGTATAATCATCTCTAGGTCTATGTTGTAGACGGGTAGACATGCAATGGTGGGATTAAAGTGGCTAGCTTCAGGACCCACCTTGCATGTTTTCAAATTTACCCTTTTTACCTC
>Ga0123352_10001382_pt1 | contig 32034 bp, 16 predicted proteins | sample TergutLab28metaG_FD_89700 | JGI IMG/M metagenome (GOLD analysis project Ga0123352, IMG submission 89700) | Labiotermes labralis P1 segment gut microbial communities from Petit-Saut dam, French Guiana - Lab288 P1 | ecosystem: Host-associated > Arthropoda: Insects > Digestive system > Gut ...
AAAAAAAATTATAAAAAAGCAAAAAAAAAAAAAAAAAAAAAAAAAATAAAAAAGTAAAAAAAAAACAAAAAAAAATTAAAAGAAAAAAAAAATCTTTTTTTTTGGGGGGGGGGGGTGCTAGGTAAGAGTTTTATAACTCATCAAAAAGAGCTGTGCCCCACGCAGATACTGACGTATCTGTGAATGTGTCAGTGTTTCTCAACCTTTTTTTTTTTTTAGAAGGAACCCCTCAAATAATAACAATATGAAAACCTTTACAGGCTATAAGAGTTGTTGCGGGGTAACTAAATGTAACTGTTAATATGAAATGACCATAACAAAACATGGGCTGTTGGTAGCACACGGAAGTTACACCAATATTGTAAAATGCCGCACTCTTTTTGCGGTAGGTCAACTTTTTTTTTTTTAATTATTCCACAATTTCTGACGGAACGATTTCCCGCGGAACCCCGGATGGGAAACGCAAATTTATATAACAGATACTTTTCCAGCACGTCTACATTTTGTTATTCGCCTTATGCCGCTTTCGTTGGCAAGGTATCAAAGCTTTGTGCTCTCTAAAGGTACCCGCATGACATTAATTGATCCTTTCACTGGAAATTGTAAACATATCGTATTTACGAAGAAAGTGGAGAAATCATGAGTACCGCAAATACAGGCTGACTAAAAATATACATAACGTCCTACCTCTTGGAAACATTTTATTGGGCGATACAGTATAATGACGATTGACGCTCCAAAAATGCATAAACAAAGTACTTCTTGCGGGCTTAGTTAAATTTGAGTTTAAACAAAGCATATGACGATTTATAAGTACGAAAATAGCTGCTTGAATGACCACACAAGTCTGGTAGAGTACCTTCGGACAATTCAGATTCGTTGCAACTAGTGAGCCGTAATGCTCAATAATATTTTTGTTTTTGGTCACTTGGACTAATTGTATGCCACTCACAATTACTTACGAAAATGGGCTACGTGTCATTTCGATCATCCTGTATATCGTGCAAATAAGTTCGATGACATTTCGCAGGGAAAGTTGTTTATAAAATTGCAATAATGTACCGTTTTTAGCACACAGTCATACTGCATGATAACCCTGCTGACTGCGGGCCTGCATGCATGCGAATGAAGTTCCATGGCATTGACCTTCCGATAAAGAAGCTGGATTCATTTTCAGTACCAAAGGAATTAGCAGAGCCACATTTTATTACTTGCTAGCATTATTCCATCGTATATACAAGTGGGTTATTAAATTTTTATTGCTGTTAATATTGATATTCAATTTACCATATTTTGAAGTCTGAACGAAGAACAGTTAGGGCAACATACCTGGTAGGACAGTGTCTAGCATATGGATGTTACTCAGTGTCTAGGCACTGCTTGTTAGTCAGGACATTCAGGATTTGAGCACTGCTTGTTAGTCTGGAAGTTTGAGATCTCAACATTGCTTGTTAGTCAGGACATTCAGAATCTGAGCACTGTTTGTTATTCTGAACGTTCAGGATTTGAATACTGCTTGTTACTGCGAGCCTTCTAAAGCTTACATATGTGAGAAATGTGACATTTTTGTAAGAAAATTGTAAGTCTCAAGGTAATTCTTTTATTCGCCATACATATGGGAGAGCCTTTGGTTTATTCTTGAAATTTAAATATACTTACGTTAATGACTTAATGATTTGTTAGTTCTCATAACACACTGGTTTATCAAAAATACTATTAAAAATATAAAGAAACAAAAAGTCAATTTTGAGGCAAATTTTTTATAGTTAATTTTTATTCTACACATTTCTGCCCAAAGGATTTACTTGCACAGTAAACACGGAACATAGTAACAAATTTTTACGCATTTTCGTAAAATATTTTGAGGTTAAGGGATGTTCATTTTGTGGAAACAACTGCACTATCCACAACAAACATTATATATATATATATATATATATATATATATATGTCACCTATGCACTAGCGAGCATTGTCCTTGATAACCGTCACCCGGTTCTGCATCTCCGCCTTTTTACCTGGTCTATGTTTTGTTCCTCTACTATGCCTACAACAGTCCTGCTCCTACTAATCAGAAGAATTCTATAAAAAACCGTTGAAACATTTTTCCCGTATATTTTTTTGTGTTTTCAACAAAATATCAGTAAGACATAGCATCTAATATGCCAATTTTCCCCGCGCAATGGAATATCTTGTTATATATACATATATACTGTTAACCATGATGAATATGAATATGTTGGGAATATTCTGCCTTGCTGTGGATTGACAGAAGGATAAGGACCCTTTTTCACGAAAGGCAGCAGCAAGAATTGCACCTTTACAAAAAAATTTTCTTGCCAACTTTAAAATTTCTCCAAATAGCATCGGAGGAAATTTCCTGTTTCTTCTTACACTGCCTGTCACAAATGTGCCTAATTTGTATAACTCTATGGAGGGCAGGAATGTAATAAAAACTGAACATAAAAACGTGTAATTTTCCAATTTCCGTAACTTCATTACAAACGTAGGATTAAACCATCTTTCTGAATGGCATTCTTATGTTCTGTGCGCTTCGGTCGCTGGTACACAAGAAACGCCAAGCAGTAATTTGTTATTCAGTCACACAGCATCCACAGTTTGACCCCCAATGGTTATGCTGTTTGTTGGGCCAGTATTGCAGCCGCTGCATCAGCGCCTACTAGGCTCTCCTATAAACTGAGCTGTTTATTTGGAGTAAAATGATGCCTGAAACCAGATTCAACAGGTGCAGCAAGATTTTCTACCGCGTGAATAAAACGTCAAGGTTAGTTGGAAATGGTCCCTGGAAAACATGATATGAAACCAGGGACCATAATGTGATGGGATGGTGCATCTACAAGGTGCTATAGTTGGTCATCCGTATACAGCCATACATATTAGACAGGACTATAACTCCTTTTAGCCTGGCTAGGTTTAAGTTTTTTTTTTAATTTCTTGCCCTGGAGTTAGGCAAAAAGGCTCTACAAGCCCGGTGAATTTCTTTTTGGTATAATTATTAGATTCTGTTACAAATATGCTTAGAAGTTGCGTTGTACAAAACATATAGAAATGAGACAATGGGGGTACTTACCTAGGTTACTGCCAATCAGAATACTGGAAAGTGGGTTGGACCTTGGCGGCATTACTATCCGTGAATTCTTCCCATTCACTTACTTCCACTGGTAATGCCATATTCGTGACTCGTAACTTACATGACGAAGTATGCAGCTATGCATTGACCTTAGGCCTGTGTTTCCCAAGAGGACTGTCGTCTGCCAAGGCAATTCAAAGTCATCAACCGTCCCTCTCGGTAAACCTCTCTCACTTTGAGCAATAATACGTCCTATTCAGTCTTTCACAGCTCATGCCATCCGGCACACGGAGCCTCTTAACGACACATTAAAGAATTTTAACACATTTCAAATATATTTCAGTAAAACAGACCATCCATCACTACTAGTTCTAAACATTTCCGCCTAGTCGCATGTATAAGGCTTACTAGAAAGTCGAAATCGAATAAAAATATGTATTGAATCAGAGATGCAAACGATGAGTCGCTGCAATACCACATGTCTTACCTTTGCTGCAGCTGAGCGAAAGCTTATGACATCTGAAAGGAAACTTTAGTACTAGTAGTATAAAGCTGCAAGAAAGAAGGACGATAGTTCGACCGAACGCAACTGTAGCGAGCGCTGCGACATTCGACAAAGCGGCCGGCGCGCATTATAGGACCTAAAAGGAGAAACGGTTTGTCCATTAGTGAAATGATACTGCTTTATAAGCCGCTTATCCGTCCTATGACAGATTACGTACGCCTTATATAGAGTATAATACTCACAGAAGTGCTCAGGAGCTGTGAGGTCTACAAGCCAAGTGCCTTGCCATTGTGAACAGCATTCACAGGTATGTAACTAACAGGCAAATTCACAGGGATATGCGCTTCCGAGTTCTTACCACCAAAATCAAGAGGACTAACGGAGAGATTTAACTCAAAGTGAGCTCATGTGCAGAACCCCTTAGTTCGGAAACATAGAGGTACTTGTGTTGATCAAGGGATGTCTGAAGTGACCCCATGGTTCCAACCAATTGCAGACAGAGCTGAGCAGACCACTTGAAGCGTCATGTAAGAAAGCAGTCCTAACAACGATTATTACCTAACTCTAATGGGTTACCCTGACAAAGTTTTCATGCCTCTTCTTAATCATAAGACAAATCCCAAGGTTCAGTAAAATGGAAAGGGTGGCACAGCTCACTGAATGCAGTCACAAAAGTCTTCAGTCAATGAGATTCCCTTCAATCATAGATGCCCAGCCAGTTTCATCATATTCTTTCAGGTTTAACCCCTTGACATTTAACCCAAGTCTTTTCCCCAAAAGATTCAACTGCCAGATGTGAATCTCCTCTCACCACCTGCACTGATCCTTATTGTGAACAAACAATCTGACCAAACATGTCAGCTATGTGTTTTTAAGCATAATTGGTCTAATATATCAAAGAATGATGATTTGTGCCTTGTACAAGTCTGTGCCCTAAGTTAGTTGTTTGTTTAATTGGGTGATACAAAACATTCCAATGCTTCACTGAGGAAATACTGGACATGAATTCCACATTCACATGGCCAATTTTTCAAGAGCTGCCACTACCTACACTCACTGTGAAAACTTAAAACCTTGTCCATATACAGGCAGGACTCGTTTTTATGCCAGAGTTACATTCTTGAAAATGTCGTGGAAATTTAATATACATATGTACATACATACATATACATGTTTCATCAATCCACCATACAACCACAGCAGTTGCTGGATATGACACAAGTCATTTAACATAATTAATATACAAAATTCCCATTTAAAAGTGTATTTTTTGGGGTTAGGGGATTGACCACTTCATCCTATACAGTGTAGGGCTATACAACTAGTGTACATATGGACCTGTAGACTATGTGTTTACTGTATATACAGTAATATACATTTCTATACAATATATTTATTTATTTTTTTGTAATGCAATAGAAATGTAAGAGACTCACATCCATAGTTTTTGGTATGGTTCATTCCAATGTGAATGTGCTAGTCTTCCTACACTAACACTTGAGTTCCTAACTTAGCACTTTCTTTAATCGTATCAGCATTATTACGAATTGTATGTATGCTACCATGATTGACTGAGTGATTGATTAGTAATTAGGTTCGAGCCCTTATGGTCCTGATGAAACCTAGGTCTTAAAAACGGGCCCCTAGTGCCCCATTATCTGATATCAGTTCAGGGAAGCCCTGTTCCTTTGCTGCAGTTCCAGATGGCCCCTAGACTTAAAATCTTAATGTCCTCTGGATCCAAGAAAAAGGAGCCTAGATATACATGACTTAATGAAGCTAAAGCCTCACACGCGCAGAGAATGTGGACTGAGGTTTCATCCTTTGCTCCACACCTCCTACGTACTTTCTCAGGTTGTTAATTCCAGTAAGGAGGCTGGTAACGACCCTGGTTTGTGTCTTGTTAAAGGACAACAGCCTGGTCTTAGCAGTCGGACTAGGGTCTGAAATCAATTCTCGAACCTGTCTCCAAGTACTACCAAGACCTCACCACCATTTCAAGTGTTGGTTATCCATCCAGTGTTTTATCTTTCTTCTTATATTCTGCCTAGAGACCCCGAAAGATGGCTGAAGTCCTACAAACTTCTGAACAGAACCATACCTTGCGAGCTTGTTGGCGATTTTGTTTTCTTGTACCCTAGCATCCTAGTGTGCTGGGTAGAGATATTCAACGCCTTTTGGCACTGTTGTACCAATGGGTTTTGGCAGCCTGAATTGCTTTCACAGCTGCCTGGCTGTCAGAGCAAATACATATTTCTCTGGTCTAACATTCATTTGAATTTCATAAGCACAGGCCAAGATAGCATATATCTCAACCTGAAAAACTTTTGCATGCTTTCCTAGAGAAATAATGAGCTTTCTTTCCACAGATTGCCCATAGACTCAAGCCGTGGTCCCCTCCTTCGTCCTGGACCCATCTGTAAACCAGATGAGACCTTTAATTACAGGGGGAGTTTCAGGTCCTTTGGTCCACTCTTCTCTAGTCAACATAGTAACCCTGTATTTGGGTTCATATGCTACTATCAGCAACTCTAACATTACAACATGTGTCAGCAATTCGTCCACATTTTTTAAGTTGGCTTTTTACAATCAATTTCTCTTCAGCACTGTTTGTCTCTCAGTGATTTATCACTTGAACACCACCAGGTGATGTAGCTTTATTTTTCTTACTCTAATGGGTAACACGAGCTAATGTTGTTGAATAGGGAACTACATCGACCACATGATTCAATTATCATCGTAATCAATCCATACATTTGACTGGTGGCGTGACAGTGACTTCACTTTCCGTTAGTCTCTAACACAAGACAAGAGTGGCCACCGATTGTGTACGCCAAATCACGTTAAACCACAATCGCGTAAAACGAGACCTACTCATGTATCTTCACATCAGTTGTACTATTATGACGCATGTATCATGCTTTGCCGAGATTCACAAAAATTATGGATCACAATTTGTATGTGTACAGCAGTGTTAAAATGAAGTAGGAGTGGAAAAGCAAATGCATTTTGACCATGGGAAGTAACATGAGTACACTCATTTTCAGCATATTTTATTACTCAAAATTACACATTTATTCTCTCCTGCTGACGGTATCAGTGTCTTCTGAATATTGTTTGCTTATCTATGCAGTGTGAAAAAGTGTTTTATCCTTTTACAGTGCTGTGGCCAACAAGACTTTGTTAATGCTGGATCTTGCAGAAGCCTGTAGCAAATGTTTACTGTTCACAGAACTTACATTTAGTGCAATATATGTAACAATCACCAGTTCCTTCTATTAATTATATCATTAACAATAATGATTCATCAATATATTATATAGAGATTTCAGCACATGTCAACAATTTGTATCACTGTTATGGGTGACAATTCCTTTTTTTAACTTTTTGTATTTAACATAATTACCACTTTTCTTCGGTGTTTAAAGCTTTAAGCACATGATACATGATATATATATAAACATATACTGTTAAAGTATGCATAGTTAAAACACAATATATAAACACAATAGTTTGAATTCATAATAAGACTATATTTATGCAAGTACATTCAGTACACTGTATCATCACAGAGGTACTTGGCAGCAATGTTGGTGTAAGTTTTCACCCTGATTAGAAATTTGCTTCAAGTAACATAATTGCATGTAATATATTACAAGGACTACCACCTCAACAATGCTAGATATATCAAGGATCTCTGCAATAAATCATTGGGATAATAAAAGTAAGTCATTATTCTGGGATGGGGTACTTGGTATTTGTATTTTTAAAAATAGACTCATCTGAAGTCCAAATAAGATAGTGAATATTTAAGGTAGCCTCAAAAGCGCTGAATATGAACATATGGAAAAATTGAGACTATTCACTTATTTTCTATTTTGTAATGTAAGGGACAAAGCATTGGTTTGTCAGATTATGTTTGCAACAAATAACACATCAACCCCAGATATCAAATCAGACACTAGTGTAGGTATACACTATCCATGTTGCTGGGTCATTCAGATGGGTATGAAGAGAATCGAATAAACAATGCATTAAAACAAAGCAAAAGATTTTTACCAAACTGTGGCCTTTCAAAAAAAGGGGGGGTGGGGCACAAATCAAACCATCCTTCTTGTTAAACCTCTTCCTTTTTGTCATTTCAGTCCTTTTTACCTTATTATTCCACATACTGACAACAAAGTCTGCCTGTGCTTATCCCGAATTCTATGGATCTTACTGCTGCCAACTTGTACTGTGTTACAGTGTTAAATAACACATCTTGTCTCCATGACAAAAAAAAACATCTGTGATGTCACACACCACTCAGTCTTTACCACTACCACTAAAACCTATAACCATAGCAACTTGAAAATGGGCAATGTGTGACCTATTTCATGTAACTGAAATTTTAACCCATCATTCCACAGGATAGAAACCCCATGGCCCAACCCTCTTCCTGTGGACAAATTCTGATTATATTTGGCACAGCACATATCAAAATAATCGCAAAAATACTGCCAAAATTTCTACCACCTATCTTTATTTTCTGATAGGTTATGGCGGCCACAGGCAGGCAGACTGACAGACACCTTCTTTTGTACTATAGGACCATTTTTCAGTACTCAGAAGAAATTAATCTGTTACATCTAAAATACAGCTCAACACCTTCTGCAAACCAAGACAGTCAGTATAGCAAAGAATTCTTTCAAAATGACCCAAATAGTATTAAAAAAAAAAATCTGTGAATATAGAAAATAAGTATGTAGTAGCCTATACAACAGTGTACATTCTTGCCAACAGTTTCACTTATGAAACAGAATTAAATACATAACTGAACTAATCTGCCTGACTCTGACATCCTGCACCTGCAATATTACTATGTGAGAACTGTGCCTGCTCTGATTTCTGCATTTTCTTGCTTACCCTATCACATTACAAAGGGAATCCTTTATATTGTGTATTATGCTGACATGAGCACATAGTTTAGTGTGATAAAATGTGACGTGTCACAGGGTTTATATTTTCAGCTCTTTTTTAAAATAGCAAAATTTTAAAATCTGAAATGAGGCAGTGTGGAATTTCTCATGCAAAATTCACCAGCACAACTGCACTTATACTGTATTCTCTTAATTTTGTAACAATACTTTCATTTATTCTTAGTTTTATGTTTCACAGAAAATAAACCAGTATAGCACACTGTGGCCTGTCAGAGATATAGGCCATATAATGCCCTTTACTGACAAAATTAGACATTTTTTATCTCGCCTAATTTTATGCCAAAAAAATTAAGATTCCTGTAATTTTGGCTACTGTAGTCAGCAAATGCAAATTATTTATCAAGACTGAAATGTAAGTGTGGCTTATTTGGTAACAAAATTCAGCAACACGCTCCATTCACCCAGCCTGTTATGGCATGATAGAAAACTGTTGAAAGCTGATTATCTTTAGTTGAGGGCAGTTAATTGAACAATAGAAGGCTGTGCATGTGTTCATGGTAGAGACTGGGCTTTAGTCTGTGACTGAAAAAGCCCAGGCAGAAGTTCCATGCTTCAAAATTTATATCTTCCTTAGCTGACATTTGAAAGATATAAGATTCAGAGAGTTTTGTAGACTACAGACAGTAAAAATCACCTAAAACACATCAAAGTCAAACATTCTGAACTAAATTTTTATTATATACCAACATATGCACAAATAAGTAGTGTAAATTTATATTAAATTACTCCAACATGTTTCGGTGTTAATACACCATCTTCAGGGAATTTACAAGTTGTGTTAGCTAAAGTTATGAATTATTAAAATGATAAAACATAAAAAGATAGAAGTAATTCTGGAGTAAAACTTTGAAAATTGGAAGTGAGATTCACATAGCATTGAAAACTAAGGTACTGTATTTGTAGGTACACGGTGTGTAGCTTCATACATGGTTACCAGTATTTTGGAGGAGCATGACGATTCAATTTCTACCCTGAAAATGGAGGCAGCAGATTTCTCTGAAATGTTGGTAAGACCAACGAAAGTACATTGTATTAAGGCCACAGTCGTAATAAAATTTTAAAAGTTATGACACGCCATTTCCCACTAAATCAACAATTAATGAAATTATTTAAGAAACTAATACATATATGTGGGTAATCCAACTCATTTACATACCATAATATTCAATAGCAAATCCTGCTCTGGAGGTCAGATCTATCGCAAGATTACACAGTATGGCATTATACTGTCCCACAACACCTGACCTCTGTATCAGGATTCATAACTGTTAATATTTTAAATATTCTGATTTATCACAGAATAGCAATATGTGTGAAAATCTCTCCCATTTAATTCAAATCAAAGCATTTCTATCTAACATGTACTGTTTCACTGAGGATAATAAACCCCATAAAGATAGTATTACTGAGACTAAAATATGCTATAAGAGCAGACCTGGTAATTCGGAAAATATGTGTCCAGTGTTAAAGTCTTATTTTGCCTATGAAATGTATACTGACTTAAGTCACATTTCTGTTATAAGACTTTATAACCCAAGCGTACACACTCTTACTTCATAATGTTAACAATTCCATACGATAATATAATTTTCTCAAGCAATCATCCACGTGATGAGCAACTCATGTTGAGACAGTGTGCTTGTCTGATGTGATGAATGATGTGGCCTGACACTGCATTTTTACCCAGTGTATGTTCATTTAGCTCCTGTCCTGTTCCTAGCATCAAAAACTAGGGGAAAATGTGTAAGGCGCAAACAATGTTTGTCATTTAACCTCGGTACTCCAAGATGCTAGCTGTCATTAATTTCGTTTGCAGATACTTCAGGTGACAATTGCAGAAATGGGTGTCTATTGTCAGGCATGAGTTGCACATTCACGTGACTCACAATTCAAGAAGGCTTTAGTACATATGGTTGTCATGAAACACTGAATGCATATGTAGTTCCACAATAATTTCAGAGTTGGATTCATGACAACTTCACACAATAGGCTGCTATTTACATCATACTTTTTTGATGTTATCAACATTGCATTACTGTCTGTACATAATAGAATTCATAATAGGAGGAATATTTATTATTATTACAGTTATAATTATAACTTTAAATAAAGTTACTCTGTATGTCCTCATTCAGGTGTGTTATACATTACCAATACATGAAACAGTAACTTGTGACCTGTTTAAACACTTTGCAGCATTCATTAATACATAGAAATTCATTTTTGGGTAACATCATACCATTGTATTTGTTCAACCAAGGTTAATTTATTCATTTTCCAATAAATAAAACACTACGAAAGACTGTATATTCATTTATTCATCACATTCAATACGATTACCAGAAGAAATATGTCGTAGTGACTGTGATGAATAAATGAATATACAATTGTTTAGAGTGTTACATTAATCAGAAAATCAATAATATAACACTTATAATACAAATTCAGTTCATTACCTCACAGCACTCACAGTGTGTCTCCATTACAGAGACAAATGGGTTGAGAATGTTAAGAGGAATTGTTACCCTTTACTGTGATGGTTATATGAAACATGTAACATGGACATAATACACAGCGTCTGTATGGGTGAAGTGGGTGGTATGTTTAGAAAATACCGAGTTTTAACGGGGAGAAGTGCAGTAGCTACTAAATTTGCCACCAACTCAAGCATCAATGAAACTCTACATTTTACCCACAGAGTGAATTCATGTGTTTCATATGATTCTCAGAATAATAGTAATTATATTCCTCAATGGAAATTTGTAATGGGGATGTAGCTTTTCTTTTTGAGGTATTAATTGAATAGCAAACGAACAAAAAAACAGAACAAACAAAGAAACCAATATTATGCAGAGGTATTGCAGATTTCAAAGAGTTAACAGTTTTAGACGGGAATTCTGTAGTCCAGAAAATGGTGGAGAAATAACAACATTTTTCATGTTATTTATGAACTTTTTGATGTTTCTTGTTCTTTAGCATGCGCTGTACAACAGACAACCGTTTTTGTCTTGGATAGGTTTGCACCTCTACAAATGACTACAGTGGGAGTGAGTCCAGATGAATGTAGTCACCTGTGCATGGCTGAAAGAATGATTGGTTCAAGTCAATTCACATACAAAGGACTGCATTCATCAGAAAGTGGGCATAAATCAGAATGATATTCTCATCAGAATTATGAATAATGATGTGTTAGTGTAATAGAATGCGGCCAGCCAAAGGCTGTTAAACCAAAAAAGAGGAAGTGCAAATTAAGAAGTTCTGTGAATTGGCAAGGGACATTACAGCAAAAAGGTATAAAATCAAACTAGCATAAAACAATGTCTGGGTATACTAACCATGTTAATGTCACCTTTCATTAAGTACACCATGGACTGTTGTGTACACTGAAATCTGAATACATCTTTCTGCTCCGTGTTATGGACTATGACAGAGGCACAGATGTGATACTGTTTGTTACTCATGTGGCAGTACTGTGTTAACATGTTTTATAATTCATGTAGTGTCCTGAACTTAATTGAACATTCTATTTAAAATGTTTATTTCTTTAGATTCAAATTAATAAACACAAATTATGACAATTTCTCAATTGTCAGTCCAGTCAGTACAATTGCAAGTTTCAATTGCACACTTTGTTCCAATTACAATAATGCAATATTGTAAGATTTAATTTTGAAGTTTGAAGTAAGAGAACTTTATATTACACACGTCTTGAGCTTTTGAACACTTTACATGTCATTCACTCAGAAATTTTAACAGTCACACACTCAGAAGTCATCTTGAGGCATGACAGTCCTTAAAATAACTCAATGACTTTCATAACTAAATAAATTCATTTCTGTTTAGAGATTTTACTGGGTTAAATCAATTATGTGAATTGTTTAACTCATGTTCACTTTGTGTCAGCCCAATCCTATTTCCATATTTTGACAATTTACAGCTATGCAATATTTAAACTGCATGCACAGAAAGCTAAGTTTCAGTCCCAACTAAAGGCCAGTCATTACATAATAAATAAAATCGCTGACACAACTAACTCTGGTGCTTTTTATTGTACATCCTGTTCTGTTCTAGTCAGATCAGTTAATAAATAAATAAATAAGAAAATGCACACAACTAACTCTGGTACTTTTTATTGCAAAAAAAAGCACCTATGGAAACCTTGATGATGGGCCCTGTTTAGGTACATGGTCAGGTAAAGCAATCCCATGACAGGCCTGTACAGGCCTTGAGGGTTCCAGGAAGTTCAGGCTCCCAGATTTCAAGACAACTGGTACATGAAGGTGGTAAGGTTGTCAGCCCTACCCACCGGCCGCCTTTACCCCCCAGGAAATATTCCTGATACTCATTTCTGTTAGATGCTGAGTCAACACCAGGGCCATTGTGTGGCTGGAAGGATTACATCAATGAAAAATTCCAATGACACCATCGGGAATCAAACCCATGACCTGCCAGCTTGTAGCACAGTGCCTCAATCAACTGCACCACTGTGTGCCCCCAAGGTACATGGTCACTTTTGTTAAATTGTTAGCATAGACTTAATTTTCCAATAATGCCTCTTTCTTTACATCTTCTTTCTTGTTACACATCTCCAAAATACACCCAAACTTGCCAAAAGAATGGGTGGTGTGCAGTTAGTCTAAAAACAAAAGTTTTTCGCAGTGGGCTCATTACCTCCTGTATTTGTGAGCCTCTATGCTTTACATACTTCAGCTATATGATTGCTACTCCTTGCCACCAACAGTTACAGATATTAAGATTACTGTCTCTCAAATCCTTATTGATTAGCAAGTCTAATTTAAATACAATATTTCAGTAAATAATGTGAAAATATAAACACTAAATAAACAAATGAAGTGCTTTCTCTAATAGCCTTACATAATGAATCGTGTCTGGACAGCATTGAATTACTTTATGCAGACTTAATATGGAGATTTAATATCTCCCAGCTATCTTGAAGTAAGTTGGTGTATCGTTAGGAATACATATGAAATTCAAAAGGCTAGATGTACCAGATTACTGAAACTGTCTGATCTGAGACAGAAGAAGTATACCCAATATTAACACTGTTCACATACCCTATGGGTGGGGGGGAGTGCATTATCATCATCACCAGTAATAAGTGACACATAACCTACTGTATCTGCAAGAATACAATTGAAATGTCGTAATGAAGTGTAATTTGAAAGAAGCTGAACCAAGTAGAAAAGCACAATACATTTACAAAATAGAATACAATATTTTAAACTAAAGATTAATCATGAGAGACTACAGTTATTTACACACACACACACACACACACATATATATATATTTTTTTTAATGATGCAAAAGTGCCTGCTGGACCAGGTCCTTCTCATTATCGAGGCTTCACAATCACACTCATTTAGACACATCACACTCAGTAGGATTCCTCTGGATGAGTGATCAGCTTGATGCAGAGACCTGTACTTGACAACACACAAAACTCACAAGAGACAGACATCCATGTCCATGGCAAGATTTGAACCCATGATCACAGCAAGCCGCAGGTCTACTTTGATCGGCTTATTCACATATTACTGTAATGCAACTTAAATGGAAAGCATCCTCAGTATCATATACAATATTGGTATCAGTGTGTGCAGCACATTTTATCAAGGCAAGCTCAAAGTGAATTTTATTCTTCATTTCTTTAAGTGGTGAACATATACTGAATAGTCAGTCATAAAGGACATTACTTTTATTCAGCAAATAAATAAAGGAAATAAAGCTCAACTTTTTTGAAATCGATATCTGAACTCTACTTAAAAACATACAGACTTAAAATATGAGACACAAAATACCCAATGTTTGCTATTTTTGAGACATTAGGATGTGTCTTTGCAAAACCGCCACATCCCGTATGCACGCCTATGGACTCATTAATATTGTTGAATTACAATATTAAGTTTTAAATTCCAACCTATAAATATCCCACAGCATGAACAATTATGCAGATAACTGTCCCAGTAACACTGGCTTTTACAAATGCAGATTAGTGAGGTAACATAGGCAGCCTGCAGGAAAAATCAGGTACATAAAGTAATTCTACTCATAAATATGTTGTGATTATTAGAAGTGTAGAAGAACTGACATTTCTATGAGGTTTCATAGGCTGGGGAAAGTCCATAAAAGTGTGGAGTTAAGTACCTGGATTATCAATTAGAATGGCATAGTTGTAAGTTACGGCTTGCACATTCATGTCACTAGTCAACCACAAAAAGTGCAATATTTTTGTATTTACAAATGATTCATAAGAAAAATTCCAACACATGCATATTTAAAATTTTGGGTCGGAAACCACCAACCCTCTTTGCTCTTCAGAAAAATTTCTTGTTCCCGATTTACCTGAAGCCCCTTCATAAGACAGCTGTACTTTAAAATGAAAACCAAGGCATGCATTTTTGTTGCTTCCATAACAGCACTGAAAGCTACATAACAAGTGAGGCTGTTTTTGGGGTGGTGAGTCATCTTTGTATCATATTAGGGTTGCAGCAGGATCATGTGTAATCAAAACAAATGAATGTATGTACGTATATATATATATATGTTACACACTACAAAATTATTACAAGAAATTAGCCTCTTGTCACTTTAAATGCAGAACAGCACAGCATACATGTGTTAGTACCACATTTATTATAACACATCATAATTTGTATTAAGAATGTAAAGTGTTTAAATCCATTAGCACGCTTGAAATGGAAGATCTATGGCAAAGGTTGCAAATGTAAAATATGACATCCCTATAAATAAAATAACTGTTTAGAATTTTCCTCTTATCTCTTTAGTAATAACACTCCTATTAGAAAGCAGGTCACACGTAAACATTTCACGTTTTATATGAAGTGTGTGTAGGACTTCCTTCAGGGGTACTCAATTATGTATATCTAAGGACAATTTACAGCTGCACCAGTCATATATTTAATTAGCCAAGACTGTCATATCTTAAATGGAAGTTTTCTTCAGTCTTATAGATTATTGCGGGGTTAGCACCTTTTACCAGGCCCTGACATCTCTAGCCCAACTACCTAATCCAACTTCACATGAATATTCCCACAGTGAAAGAATTTAACACGGCATTATATCAATCCACACAATTTTTTATGATTATGTTCCCCTCTTCCCCTGATGCTTTTCTGCATTACACCTTCCAGTTTGTCTCCTGTCTGAGCGAAATAGCGAAGACTGCTTACCCAACACAGATTATTCCTTTACCATACCCAGTAGTCTCCTGCCTTCTTTTGTTTATTGACTGTGTTTGCAATGTTGTCTTATCTCTTATAAGCAGTACCAGCAGTGAGGTGCAACAGACTCCCTTGGTGCTACAGACCCAGATGGGCTCCTTGTATTAGTCCCTGGTGATAAATGGATGCGAATGGAGCAAGAGCAGAGGAAAACTGAAGTTCTGAAAGAGAACCCTGTCAATAGTTTCACTTTGTCCACCATAAATCTTACATTATTTACCCTAGAATTCAACCTGGGCCCTCGTGGTTAGAAGCAAGCAATGAACGGCTTGGAGTATGGCATAACATTCTTTATACTTCACAGATATAAAATGTCAAATTATTTTATCTTCTGTTTGTATGTTTAAAATTCCAGTTTTCAGTCATTGAAGTATTTCATTACTATAACAAAAGTATTTCTAATATGACACACCAACTTACTTTCTTTCCTGCATACGAGTGTAATTGGGTCATGGAAAACTGGTAGAGATCTGTACAGAGTCTGAAACTCTGTATATACTGCAGAGTTATTTCATTAAAAATTTGTTTTAACATCCAAAAAATCTTAATTTGTAAATGTTTATGTAACAGTTTTTGCATGTTGCAAGGTAATAGATAAAACACTTCATATCCTTTTCTTCTCACTTGACATATCTAATGAGAAAATTAATAACAGAATTCTGCTTGCTCACATACTCATTACAACTATACACACAAGTGAAGGTGCATCAAGAAGAAGATAAACTTCAGTGTTGTATTTCCTGCTTGGAATATTCTTAATTTTAATGCATATGATAAATACTCCTGTAGTTCAATGTGAAAATGTAGTGATGTTGTGATCATGTTGGACAACCACATGTGCTGCAGGCAGAGTACCTTTAATTTTGCACACAATGATACCAACACAGACATGAATTTACACACATAATGTTGACCAATATCTGGATCATATATCTTACCCAGGGACGAAATCTCTTTGCCTGCCTTCTTGTACCTTGTGTGAAGATAATATCACAAATTCTCAATGTTGCTGATTACTGGAAAAAGTTCTTTATTAATATACTGTGAAAGGCATGTTAAAGCCATTTAATAACACAGGAACCACGTAACACCACAATTGTTATAAAGTTGTTGTATGTTGAAAATTTTAATAATTTTAAAAATGTCAACATTTAAGAAAGCAGCCATTATATATCACAGTTCATCATTATAATAAATGTTTGTAATTTTCAATAATTTATTATTTAAAGAAGATTCAGAAAAGTATGCAAAAAATTGAAATGGAGGGGAAAGTAATATTAACAGGTACAACATTTATTTACCTGTATGATCACACCACTTGCAAGATGAACAAGATTTACTTTATTTCAGAAGAGTTTAAAGTGGAGCAACACTAATAAAATGTAATTTAATAAAACATTTTCACTTTATGCACAACCTGATTGTCTTGTGAGCTCTTAAATATGATGTGCACATCATTGATGTACATCTCTCTGTTCCAAATTCTGAACTTTCTGAATGCATTTTCTTATTTGTTCTGTCAGGTTGGCTAGAGAAGCGCCAATATCACAAGTTTGAATGTGTCTCTCTTACAAGAAATATGAAGTGCATGACACAGGTCAGGCATATCCCTCCATGAATTAATATGGGTATGATACCTCCCATACATACATCGCAGTGTGGTAGATTCAATGTTTTTCCTGGAGGAGAATGTGTTTATATAGTTTACAGAATTATCAAACTGGACCACAGTCAGTACACCCAAAGCTTAAACATAAAGTGCAGTGCACTATGCACATGTAGAATCACTTGTGTTAAATAAATGTATGTATACAAATCTCATAAAAGTTTTGTAGAAAATTACATTATCCTCTCACCGTGCTCTTGGTGAATGTTGCATAAATTAGGTACAGCAATGAATTAAGAAGTCAACAGCATGCTGAATATTTTCAAGTGGGATTTTATTGAGTGACACAATATTGAGCAATTTTCTAGATTAAATTTTGATCAGTGGGACGCAAAACCAAAAGGGACATGCTAAATTCTGAATTATATTTAGAAACATTCACTAACTTAATTGTCATTATTGTAGTTCTTTATTTTATAAGTAAACTTACGATGTGTTTATTGGTTGATGAAGAAATGCAGTTTTCTACATATAATTCGGTCAGTTTCCAGTACAAATAAAATGACAATACAACTTTTCACACTGAATAATATAGTGATAAATAAGCAAATTCATAACTAATGAGTTATGTCATTTTTCATGTAGTTTTTTTGCTACCAACAATCTGGAATAAACAAATGGAATGCATACGACTTCATGAAGAGAGCCGGTTTAGGTCAGAATTAACTTTATACCTACACTTTATGTCTACACCTGACACACACAACATTAAATGTTATTCTCGCTATAGAATGCAGCAATTTGTTCATAATCTAACTAACATAATTTGGTCAGCAAATCTTTGAACTTATAAAATACCATTACTGAAGCAAATGTTATAACACTATAAACAAAAATTATGCAATGAACTAGAGACAGTAAGTGAACTCAATCTTTCCACTGACAGTGACAATGAAACATATAACAACATAAACAATTACTGAATCCCACAACTTGATGATTGTTTTGGTGACTGCTGACAAGTAGAATGGACTATCTCTTCACTGTTTCCAGTGCCACACCGCTGCTTTTCCATCATATCTTTACTTTCATGTACAAATGGCATAGGATATACAACTAACAATACGGACGGTTGTTCTGGCGATGAAGTCACAACAGACGATGATAGTGGAGTAGTAGTAGTTGATGAATGAGTGGATGGCATAATGGTAGTGCTGACATTGGTTGTATTTGTGCAATTTGGGTAATTCGGATTAATCTCCATACTGTTTTGTCCTGTACACAGCACTGTGTTGGGATAAGCATATTTCTCTCTGTTTACTAAATTACTACTGTTGAAACCTGACTGTAACTGCATGGTGTTCCCAGCTAGTGACATGGGCCTAGGTTTGAATTTGTTAACAATTGAACCACTGTTGTTTGTATGAATGTTATTATTTTCTCTATCACAATTCAAATTTGAAGTAGAGGGTGAATCCACTGACAGAGAGATGTACTTTTCATTAGCAAGTGATGCTGAATTTGAGTTATTGTTCAGTTCATCAGTTTGTTTTTTTATAAGATGCACATTTTCATTTGTGGAATATCTCAGTCTTTGATAGGTGTTCCTTGAGGGATGAATCTTTGGTGATGGAATGAATTTGGTTGAATGACAGCTTTTCTCTGATGGACGTAAGGTCTTTAAAGCATGATTGATATTGTAACTTGATGTTGGTAAAACAAATGACAGAGGACGTGCTTGTGAATGTGTTACTTTCATGTCTTTTAAAGGAGAACTGTTTCTACGTTCATCAGTTTTTGATGTACGAAATGGTAATCTGATAGATAAAGGACGTGTAGAAGATGAAGGAATTGGCAAAATTCTGCCACAGTTTCGTTTGATCCCTGAAATGCTGTTGATGTTGGAAATGTCAGTTTTGTCTGGAGCTATAAAAGTTGTGGTGTTATTGTTTATGAAATTATCCCTTAATGAACCACAGATTTCAACAGCAGGTCTCTTGAAAGAATTATGTCTATGGTCATAAATTTTCTTTGTAGAAATCTTGTTGTATAAATGGAAATCTCTTGATTTTACACACTGTATTAAACTTTTATTTTCAGACAGTTTCCTACTACATGAAATATAGTCCACATCTGTTGCTAAACTGTACTCTCTTTGTAAAGAAATCCTGCTGTAGAATTCACCACACTCCATGGTATTACTATTTAAGTTGCCATTTCCTGGTGTATTTGTTTTGTAAAACTGAGCACTATCATGTATACCATTCTTGACATCATTGAAGAAACGATGTGTTGCTGGTTGAAGATAAGGATTTTTCGCCTGTGGATCTTTAACAGTATTATTGTTTATGTTGTTGGAATGAAAACTTTTGCTACATGGCATTAAACCTTGAAGTAGCATATTTGTGGAAGGAACCTGTGGCAAATTGCGTCTATGGGAACCATAATGGAAGATAGCAGCCGAGGCTTCAGTCAATGTTTTATGTCACACTTCTTGCAGAAACTTCAGGGGACACACTCCCTGCCGATTGTCGCCATTACGAATCATCACCATGCCATCCAACTCCTCTCCCACTTGTATCACAATCTGAAACAAAATTTCTGCATATTCCTGAAATGCAACAAAGCTTCGTCTGTGTTACCATGATTCACATTTTAATATTGAAATGTGAATAACTGGAATATGTACATAATTTCTGTGAATACCTTGAAATGTAACATATAAGATAAAAATCTGTAGGTATGAAATGTGCTCATATCTTTTAGTAACCAGTTTACAAGTGTGTGCAAATACACCTACACTCATCATACCTCTTCAGTGCATGGTGCTTAGGCACAGGGAAAAATTCACCTTCACTCTTAAGGCATATGTACATAGCAGGTATGCCCTAATTTAGTTCTGCATATCTTGTTTCATGATGTAAGACATGTCACATTTGTATTTGGTTTCCTTTGTGATCGGATTCAGGATTTGTCAGTTTCACAACAATATATGAAATTTTGAACCAGGGATGTGAAACTTTAAACACACAGAGATTATGAATATTCCATCAAACTTTATACAACAGTATGTTTCTGTGCATTAAAAATAAGAACACAGTAACTATATAAACTAATAAAGACACTTACTTTTTAACCCTCCAAACAATGAACACCATGGAATAAAACATAATATTGATCAACTTGTTCACACTGAGGCCACAGAATGAAGTTCTACGGATCCTGGGGATGATGCACCTGAGGTTTCATCCTCACTGTGTACTGCTATACTCCTGTCCAGCAATCTCTGGCATATTTTAATATGAAAAGAGCACTTTCAACTAGCAAAGATAATCTCTGCCAGTGTCTCACTGGAAGTGAAGACAGGTAAGTATGACTGAAGATAAAGTGATACATTTCCAAGAAGATATATTGGACATTGTAAATTTATGCTAAAAGCACCATTTGAAGTTATGTGTTTTTCAATGATCAAGTCACTTAATGAGTAAAAAACAGGAATCGATTGATTAATCAGCATACCTATAGAACTTTATGTTATTCATACCATGCATATTCTTATAATTAATATATAAAACAAATAATGTTCTTAATAAAGTACAATTTATCCTCAAGGAATCTTTCAGATGAAGGGAATATCAGGCCAACACACTAATCTAGGTATGCTTTGCCCACATTGGATTGATTAAATATTAAAATTCTAAAGCACTTAAAATATTTAGGCATACCATTACAATGTTGTGATATTAAAATTCAGTGGCAGCCATTCCAAGTACAAGTTTGTAGCTATCTTTATTCTGTATGAAGAGCACATACAAACATCTGCATCAATCTTTTTGTTCTGAAGAGATCTTGTCCAGGTGAAGTGTGTTAAGTGTTTCATGTCGGGCAGTGTTGTATCATGATCTTTGTGATCCAAAGACATTTCATCCAGATGAAGCATTTGCAGTGTGTTGTGTTGACATCGCCTGACACAACACACCATTCTTCATAAAATGTCGAACAGTAAAGGCATCTCTTGCTACACCATCTGATGCAAATCCTTACTATGCAATGTCAAAAAATGGAAACCGTTTCTTCTGCCGGAAAACTTCAGAAATTTCTATCCACTGTTAAGTTTTGGGATCCACTCCTGTGGAGTTATGTTCATAGGCATGGAATAAGATAACTGACTTCTCTGGAATGTTAGGAATATCTTGCACATCCCCTACATATCTGCTGCACACTGAGGCCTGGGTGTTTGAAGATTAGGGTGTGATTTCTCTGTGATGGTGTGGGTAAATAAACTTCTATGTTACCTAGAAAAAGTTTTGCCATGAAAGCTGCAGCAATCCTCAGAGATCCTGTAACTGTAATTCCTTGTAATGTGTTATGCAGACCATTTTTTAATTACTCACTTTCTTCTCCTCGGACTAAGCTGATGGACAGATTGCAAAACTGTGCGCTTTTGGCAATAGGGGCATACTCTTTATCCACTTTCTTTGAACTCGGTCATTCCTCCGCCTTGGAAGACTTGGAAGGACATAAGGTTTTCCACTGTCATCACAATATGCATCAAGACCAGGACTGATTTTCTTCAGGTTAGTGTCTTGTTTATATGCTGCTGTAACCCTGAAAATAGCATTTGGTGGGTCCATCTCTATATGAGACCACCAAGAACTTGCTTTGTAGGCAACGGATCCATTGCCATACGAAGTATTCTTCAATAAAGTGGCTGACACTGCCATTCTCTTACAGGATGCCATTAATGGGCTCAAATAATGGTTCTCACATATGCCAGGCAGTGCAGTACCCAGCCAGAAACAAAATAGTGTACTACGCCACCTCACATGACACATTTCATATGTTTCATCTGGAGGAAATCTCTTCAGATCACAAAGATCGAGACAGTGTCTGCATGCATACAGCTACGAACTTGTACCTGGAATGGCTATCACATAGTTTTAATATCATAACAATGTAATTTTATGCCTAGCAATCTTAATATTTTAATCATTCCAATGAGGGAAAAGCACACCTAGATTAGCATGTTGGGCTTGTATACCTCTGATCTACAAGACTCCTTGAAGATGGTACCCCAGTGCAGAAAAATATTTGAGATTAATATTTGCCATAAATTGTATTTTATTCGGTGCATTTGTTGGTTGATGTATTAATCTGATATTGTAGATTTGTGACTGTTTATAATAAACTAGTTAAAAAAACATAAGCCCTCAGGAAGATTTAAGTCATAAAGTACACTTGTCCGTGTGGTTAATTGAGCACCACCACATGAAGACGTGGAGGTGAAGGCACGCTTAACCTCAACAACAGATGTAATAAGTGATCAACTTCATGTCCTAAGTGTTTACTCTCCAGGAAAGAACCCCAGACACCCATGTTATAGATATCTGGGTGGGTTTCAGAGCCAATTTGTGTGAAGTGAAAAATGGAAAAAAATCTCTGCACTTACCAGGAATCATACCATGATTCCTCACTTGCCCAAACTATAACATAATCACTTTACTGACTGGACTAAAGTACTTTAAATACAAGATCTGTTTACATGTTTGACTGTAAACAATATTAATATACCCATAAGGCCCTGAATTCAATGTGAAACATTTACCTGAACACAAAGATTAAGCAGTTGTGTTTGATACTTTAATTATAGAGAAGCTTATATTTTTTATCTATATCACTTAACTTTACAACACTGTTCAAATAAAGAATTTTCTAGTACTGTTGGAGCAGCTGTGATCACATATTTGTACCCATAAGTCACTGGACTAACCTGATCTCTTAAGAGGGTGAGGCCATTATCTCCATCGGACACTTGCAAGTTGTGAGTTACTTGAAGTGGTCTCTCTCCTGGCTGCAACTTGATCACATATTTGGATGGGAAATAGCCAATTCGTCCCAGACATTTTCCCTTCCACCAATCTTGATCAGATGTATCAATAACTGTTACTTTGTAACCAGCTCTGAAACACAGCAGATTTATACTTTTTACTGAATGACAAGGCGAAGCTGTGACAAGTGCCAAATCTTGAAAATGCAGACTGATGCTCATCAAAATTACATATACAAATTCTGTTCTGAACTGACAAAGAACACAGTCTATGTTCATTACAAGGACCAACTGATCAGTACTCTTTATGGAAGTTATTGTGGTTTATTGTGAGCACCAAACAGAACATATAAATATGCTATGTGGTAAGAAAACAGAGTTTTGAGTGTTAGAATAGGCTGTACATGGATTCATTACTAGGCTTTTAAATGGTTAAATGAAAAATAATTATTGAGAGACAGAGAGTATCCATACAAATAAGAACCAACAGGCTGCACTGTTTATTTTCAATTTATTTCAATAATTAACCTCTACATGTTTCGAGCAGGCTTAATGCTCATCATCACGAAGTAGTACTGTGTATGTACAGCAGTTGGTATATGTTATGCGTTTATGTTGACTGGCTGTTGGCAGGATCGGGACCCTGCCAACCGTCAGTCAACATAAATACATGACATATACCAATTGCTGTATACACAGTATACAGAGTAGTACTTCCTCATTATGAGCAGTAAGCCTGCTTAAAATATGTAGAGGTTAAGTTTTTAAATAAATTGAAAGTAAAGAATGCATCCTGTTGGTTCTTACTGTATGAACATATTATGATAGACAGTCAACAAAACATTAAAAAAGACAGAGAGATTCGCATGCATACACATAAACACAACCATCAATTATAAATGCTTATAGACTCAAATACTTATTGTTTTTAAAACTGTACAATTATGAAAACATGTTTTTATCTTGTTATAGATAAACAAACTATATAAATAGATGAAATGGGAGGGCACTGAAAAACTTCATTACATGCTTGTTTTGGTATTCACACATCTGATCTTTGGGTTGTGTCTTATACGGCATGCCCCTTATAATAATGGCTTACAAATTCACAAAAAGAATTTCAGTAATTAGATCATCATAAGAACTAGAAACACTAAATTTTGTATTAGAAGATGCAATACTCGAGAAGTTCATTGTCTGGGTGTTTGGTTTGTTCATGTATAGGCCTAACAGCTGTTTAAAATAAGATTGTAATAAAATGGGAATAGGAAATGACATACAAAACATAAGAATACAGAAATCAGAACATACATGTTTGAAGAAACTAAATGGATATTTTCTGAGTGCTTCTTTCGATGTGCGATCTGGTAACATGAAAGAACTTGTACTTACTTTAGATCCAATTCATCTGAATGCCTAGATTTGAAGTTATATAGTACTACATATAGATTGGTTGGTAACAGACGATGAGGTTTCTGAAAACAAAGAAGAACATGTCAATTAGACATGATTTGAAATTAACCTCATTTTGTGTACAACAGGAGAAGGGCATATAGGAGACACAGAGCATTTTGGAAAAATGTTTAATTCAAGTAAGGGAAAATGCGCTTCATTTTAAATCTGTGTCTTCCGATAATTTGAGCTGCATTGAACATGTCACTTAATAGCTCCAATTGTACATTACTTATTGGCTGACCACATAGATGCAAAATAAAAACATTACACGAATTACCTGGACACTTGGCTGAAAATGTCTGAAACACATCACATAATATGAAATTTTAAACTTCAGAAGTGAAAGCATACACAGCACCATACTTTTTCATACACATTATTAATAAATTTAGATTAACATGCAACAGAGAGCACTGGACTGTTTAAAACTGAAGCATTTAAAACAGGAAGGCATCATTACTGGTGATGAATTTATCAGGAAGAGAGATTCATTTGATTCCTGTTTATTACAGAAGTAGAGGAGAAAATGTATGCTATTACACATTTAATTAGATATAATTCACAGATTTTGTATAGTGCAATCACTCCTCACTTTCCACCAAATTTTATTATGATGATCCAAACAAGGAGAATAAGATCTGTGGGGCGTTTAGCACATATAGTCCAGATAACAAATATTTAAAATTTTAGTCACAAAACTGAATGAGAAGTGACTACCAAGCACATAATATTCAGGTGGTGTCCAGTTCACATCTAGGAAGCTTGAGTAATGTGACTATCCTGAATGACTTTAACGTGGTTTTCCAAAGTTCTTCCAGGTAAGTGCCAGGATATAACTTAAGTCAGGCCAATAATGCTTCCTACCCTGTGTATTGAATTCACTACTCCATAGTTATTGTCATTCAATCCTGCATAGTTTTGAGCTCCTAGCAGTGTCATTAAATAACTATAAATAAATTCATGCAACTGAATTCTTCTTGAGAAGCTAACAGTCACTTACTTCGCCAAAAAACTCATTACTTTGTGAAAATACGTCCTTAGTGGGAACAGAATAATAAAAGTGTTGATAAGGAAATAGGATGTGAAAGTGTGGAGTGAATTAACAAGTTTTGTGAACACGTTGATAAACCTTCTAAATGGCAAAGGCGAATTTCATGGTGTTATATATAATTTTTTAAATATATTTTTATAAATACAGGTACCTGATTTTGGCCTTCTAAGGCCAAAACATGTAGTACATCTGAGTTGTGACTGGCGGTTATTTTACTTTCTCTTTCATGGTACCGACGTTGTCCCGAAACATCGGTTACAAATTACAAACTTATACCGCTCAACGTCCCAGAAGAGAGAAAATCTCAACCTCACGAGAGAGGTTTTACCGCTTGATTACCGTCACTCGTCTCTGTATTGCCTAAACTATGTCGGTGGATATCATTGATCCTAATTGTGGTAGGTGGCTGACGAAGATTGAAAAAGTCTCACGTGTTCTGTATGACAGTGAGGCCTTTATGAAACACAGACTGCTCCCTTGACGCTACTCTGAATTGAACCCAGGAACTATTAACACGTCTGTGCACCAAAGTACTGTGAAGCGGGAGCGCTAGTGGGCTAGCAAAATGGAAAGCAGGTGCACCGTATATCGGAGATAATGACGGAACATAGGTCGTTTGGAACTGTAATACTGATAATTGAACAAAAGATATGTCAGTGTTTGAGACTGCGCACTTACCGGCGATGGGCAGGGTGAGGTACTGGCGGACGATAGAGACTTCTCATTATCATCGGGCAGTTCCACGGAGCTCATCCGCATGTTCCGTGCCGAGAGAAGTCGACGGTTGTGCACAGGACTTGAGGGTGCTGTAATCACACTTGAATGACTTCAAGTATCCAAACTGCTCTTCGCTTCCAGCAACGAAATTTCAGCAATTTGTTATGAGTGATGGAAGGCAACTAATATTCTTGGTAATGGAATGTGTTTCTTGTAAGCAATAACAAATTTCACAGAGGCACAAACAGACTCTATCTCAGGTCTTTGAGTTTATACGACAGAAGAATGAATGAATATATCGAAAACATCGACGGGGATATTACCTACATTGAAAAAATATAAATAAAGAAAACTACAGACAAGAATATTCTAGATCTTCGGCGCATGGGCCATTATCAAATTTTGTGCCTTGTATTGCGTGCAAAAGCAAACTTCTCTGCACACTGTCACACATTCCATTACAACACCTTATCTGCCCAAAAAAATACTCAAAATACAGTTCTGGTAACATCAAAATGCTTAAATATTGGATGCATTTGAATATACTGCACAAATATCACAGGTTTCTCCCAAAACTGTATTCTTGAATTGTAATAATATACAACTATTATTAAGTATTAGCTTGAAGCAGCAACCAGTTTTCCATACAGAGTCTTAAATTCGTGTTTCTGTTTTGAACACTCTTAAGGGAAGTATTTACATTCGAACACAACTGTGTTGATTCATAAAACATTGTTGTTATTTTTCCAATTCGCACTCTATTCAACAATAGGAGGTCTTTCAAATATCAGTTCGAGGTGTTCGCTTTTGGAGAATATTTACATTTGCAGGCATTATAGAACTATACAATTCATTTCAAGTGTGAGGCCTGGGATGCTAATGATGATGACTATGAAGATAATCTGTTCTGAGGTGTGACAATTCAGATAAGTAGGAATTTACCTATCAGACTACGTGGCGTCACATATGAGGTATAGAAATTCCTGTGTAGGCCTGGAGAGGCCCTTAGGACGCCAGGAGATTGAGGCTCCCAGATTTTAAGATAATCGGCACATGAAGGTGGTAAGGTTGTCATCCCTACGCACCGGTCGCCTTTACCGGTACCGGTACTGGTATTCATTTCTGTTAGAGGCTGAGTAGACCCCAGGGCCATAGTGCGGCCGGAAGAATTATGTCAATGAAAAATACCAATGACACCACTGGGAATCGGACCCGCGACCTTCCGGCTTGTAGTACAGCGCCTCAACCAACTGTACCACCGCGTGCCCACTTTTGTTTCTTCATACAGGACATAAAAAGGTAAACATTTATTTTGAATGAGACACAAACACTGTTTAAGAAATAAAATAAGTCGAATGTTTACAGAAGAGTCTCATTACAGGCAGCACGTAAGGAATCAGCTTAAGTTAATACTAGACAGAGCTAGAATGAGTTGGCAATTTAACCATGCAATTGCAGGACAGTGGGAAGAAGCCAACTCGCCAACAAATGGTGGCATCCCGATTCGGCGGAACTAGTCATGTAAGGTCGAAACCCCGAAAATCGAGGTTCATGAACTGCGAGACACTACTCTACTTCTGGTCTATAAAATTTTGTGATCCTAACAGTCGAAGGTTTGTAAACTTGCAACCTCATGAATTACAAAAGAGACGGAATAACAGTTAATTAAATCACCTAATACGGAGCTTGAATTTACAGAAGAACTTACCGCTATGTGTAACTGCTATTACAAATTAATGCTGGAAACTGCCTTCACATTACCTACATCGGCATAAAGGTAAAAGATAAAGCTGCTCCTGCGCATGGATCAGCATCATCCCATGAAGGTACATGAGGGAGTTGAGGTATACCCCTGTTTATTCCTAATCTCGGGACTATATGGAAGGAAGTGGCCAGCTTCACGTCTAGGCGACTTTACCCCTTGGAAGGAATCCCGACATCCTTCGGACAGAATGTTGGATTAGCCTCAGGGCCGGTCTGGACGCCTCTTAAGCCGCAGAATCTCTTTCCTCTTCCGGAAATCGAAAAAAAAAATCATAGTCATCGATGCCGTCGTCTAGCGAGTCTACTTTCCATACAGAAGAACATTGAAAAGAAACCTGTGATAACTGACAACAGATATATGTTCCAATAAAATAAAAATTTGAGTCTGGAAGCGAAGATGATATACATCTGAGGTTTCAACATCCAGCCGTAAAATCACCAACTATGTGACCAAATATAATTATGTGCAACTACAGAACAATTACAAGAGCTTACAATGATGAAAGAAACGCCACATGAGACGTGCACAGAGACACAACAATTCAAAGCGCTTATGTACACAGCTCTATTCTATAGTAAGCTGCAAAAAATACATAGAATTTCCAAGCACTACTGTAATAAAACATTACATTGTTTTAAAATTAACAATATGATCAGTACACTGAAAATAGTATTATAACTATGAAGTAATGCAATAGAATGCGTGCATTTATGATGCTTGGAAGTGATATTCCTAAGGGCAGAGGGCCTCTTAACCTTTTGAAGCATGAATTTAGTGCAACAGATATTTAACATTATAGTATAACGTAACATTAAGCTGCGTTCGCGTAATGTTCGTACCTCCTCGGCTATCCTAATAGCCTGGTGTAATTTCTATCGAAGAGAGCGCTTCAGTAGAGATTTAATGTCACCGGCACGCAATAAAATACACTTAGGTCTTCACGTAAAGTGCCCTTCATATTTGTCCGATTTTAACGAAGCATGGAATGCCTCAACATATTTTCATACGAGCCCCCAACATTAAATTTCACAGAAGTTCGTCCAGCGGGAAACGTACTGATATATATGCGGACAGACGGACTAATATTCTGGTATCATTTTTCGAAGGCAGCGAACTGATGGCGATTTACTTTCGCCAGCAACAATAAAACATATTTAGGTCGTCAGATGAAGGGGCCGATATTTTTGTCCGATTATAACCAAATTTGTATTTTCTCCGATTATAACCAAATTTGTATTTTCTCCACAGATTTTTATGTAAGTCCTCAATATAAAATTTCACGGACATTCGTCCGGTGGGAGCTGGTCTGATGCATGGGGACACAAGGACGGACATGACAAAGGCAATAGACACTTTTCGTGATTACGCAAACGCTCCTAATAATGGAGTTACGGTTGGAGAGTCAACACTAACAATTACAATAATAATAAATCCGGTACTGAAGTAAAGACAAATAGTTGCTGCTTATTGTGAGACTCAAACACACTTTACGAAACATTCCGAGTATCTGAATCCTAAAACATGTGGTACATATAGTTACCGTTGTGCTTTAAATGGTTAAGAATATTAACTACAACAGGGTGCAAGAATAAGACCGAGACTACAAAACCGAATTTAAAATTTAGGATGTAACAAAGAATTCATAATCAAAATTTTCTAGCCAAACTGAACAATGATATGTGTATTTGAACGCGAGGTCTTAAAGATCCCACAGCTTTACTGATAAAGGTTCAGATCTTAAAGTCATATCCCTATAGAGCTGAATGTTTAATTATTTAAGGTTTGAAAGATTAATCTGATAAATATGGCACTCAGTCATGTCTGTTATCTGAGATACTTTAATGTACAACAAATGACGTTTCGGATGTGTTAATTTGTTGTCATAGCGACACATTATTATTATTATTACTGTTTAATCATAATTTAGACAAAGTTATTTAGATATAGATATATTTTAGGTTATGTGTAATTAAACTGATTATATTTTATACTGTTTATGCTACTGTTTGAGCAGTACTGTTGGAACATTCAATTTAGGTGTTGAATGTGTTCCGAATCAATCTTGTTTTGATGTTTGTTATGTTGGGATTTTTATGTGTGTGTTTGTGTCTTCACATAACATTTTTAGTTATTTCGTGCCGGTTTTATAATTGGCCATTTCACGTTAATTATGAGAAATATTATTATTATTATATTTTTGTGAATGCTTTCACGGGGAATTTCATCCCGAGCTTTCAAATGTTGCAAGAAAAAAATTTTTTTTTTACAAATAACGTGTTTAAAGTATCACAAGTTTTTGTATCTATGGTATCGAAAACTCAACTCAGTTTTGTCAAATTATCTCCGCAGGTAAGCAGTACAAATCTTGTGACTGACATAAGATTGTTTCATACCTGCAGAATGAAACGCAACGCGCACATGCCTCCGTCGTGCAATTCTGCTTTTAAAAGCAAATCGTACGCTTTGAGACGTTAAGCTTAGATCAACTGCTCAGATTGTAGCCACACCACGCTAGGCTACTGCAGTTGGGACTGTCAACGTTAAGTTTAAAAGTGTGCCCTTTAACACTATCCACTGTCTTGGTTTGTAGCTGCGATGTACATATTTTTAATATAAGTCCTTTAGGCCAACAGAAGCTGATATCTTGAACCTTGTTACGACAGGGCTATTGTATGACCACAATAACTTTCACTTGTGTAAACTCAAGACATTTCACTGCAACATTTGTATTTTAAGTGAACTTCATTTTCTTCCTTTCTTTCTTTCTCCGGGGAACCAACAGCAATCTAGTTGTTGATTCTTCGTACATCGTTTCCTACACAATATTGCACCCGGAAGTATTAGGTTATTTGATATTTCTATGAATACTAAGAAAAGCTGTGGGAACATACATATAAATGCGCAGTTTAATTTGTCTTGTAATCTCAGCCTTTATCTTTAGCAAACAAATTTAGAAATGCAAAGTCAGCATTCTAATGCTAGAATAGTAAGAACCTGAAGAAACTGACAAATACTCTACCTCAAAATTTGTAATGTTCAGCATTTCATACGTGTATGTGTAAGAACTACTTCCTTCATGCCATCGAGCATTTTTTGTGTCTCACTATCCTTTGTATAAAATTCCTTTTCTAAATGTTTATGCAATTTACAAATTGTGCAGTTTTAGTTTCTTCAAGGAAAAAATACGCATTTTTTACTTATTATATATTTTAAAGATTCGTAATTAGTTTCAAATAATTTTGTATAGCAATTTCGCAGTACAGTTTACAAGCAAACACTCCCTACTATTAAAGTGTTTGTTTTCAAACAGTCGACTGGGTTTGGTCATTTAATTGCAAATGTTTCATAACAAATTTTAACTTTAAAACCTCAATTTTAAGTGGCGAGAATTCTTATCGTCTGGCAATGTTTTAGCTAAGGTTAAAACGTAAATGATAAATTTTATTTATTTAATTAGCATACCAACTGATGCACATATAAAAAAATTCACATTAAAACACTTAAAATCCCTACAACATGTTTCGATCCTAAGATCATCCTTAGGGGGCTACACTGTTCCTTGCTAAAGTAAAATTTAAAAACACTCACTGATTAATTTCCTTATATTAACAGGGTGCTGTGGCAGCATGTCGTATTGTGTTAAGAGTACGTTGCTGAGAATGCGCCTGACTATGAGTGTGGGTCGTGTGTTATGTTGCGTGAGACTCTCACGCAACATAACACACGACCCACACTCATAGTCAGGCGCATTCTCAGCAACGTACTCTTAACAC
>Ga0123352_10001384_pt1 | contig 32026 bp, 27 predicted proteins | sample TergutLab28metaG_FD_89700 | JGI IMG/M metagenome (GOLD analysis project Ga0123352, IMG submission 89700) | Labiotermes labralis P1 segment gut microbial communities from Petit-Saut dam, French Guiana - Lab288 P1 | ecosystem: Host-associated > Arthropoda: Insects > Digestive system > Gut ...
CTGGATAAAGCCTCTCTAAATCCCATACCCCTTGGATGGCATGACAATAATCCTCGAATCGATACTGTAAACAACCCAACTTGCAGTAATAATCAAGAACAACCAGCATCCAGGAACTCTATCTGCAATAGGAAAATCCCAATAACCAGATCTAATGATTTTTATGGCACAATAAAACACCAACCAACCTGATGGTAATAACCCTACTAGTGAGTATGCTCCTCCTAATGCCAAAAGCCAGATCTCTCATAAATGTTCAAAATTTTCTAAGCCAAATTGTTATACTGTTTGTAACAACCACAATCACTTAACATTCGAAAACAAAATGCTTCACAACATTCTGAAAGAAGACTCAATATGCCACAACCAACAACGCAGATAATTCAAGAGCGCAGAATTTGACGTGACATATTACGACGAGTTTAAATGGCAGGGGAACAATGCAGCCAAGCCCAAGAAACTGGTAGAGGACAGTGAAAAGCATCAAGAACGCCACCTGCCCACCGATTTGTGGGTACAGTGACTGGCAAAGCTTGAAGGCTTTGAAGAACGAGTCAGCCCTGAGCGTCATCAACTGTCTCAAATGTACAAGATATATCTGTTTTGCAAGCTGTCACATGGAAAAATTAAACAACAAAGAGTTGCTGTCATAGCGGAAAAGTTATGCTTGCACTGTGTGATGGTCCTCCTCAAGAATTCAAACAATTGTTTGAAAACCTGTCCTTTTTGGTCAAGATCAGGTCCTCCAGCAACATCTTGGCATTGACATCCATGGGTACATCTCTTACAGAAAATGTCCAGATTGACAAGCAACCAGCAAACAATCGAAAATGCATGTACTTCATCTTCCAACAGATACTACAAATGGTGTTATACTTTGGTGATACTTGATTTATAAGCCCCCTATTTGCTGTTCCCTGCCTGGATAACTTGGCAAAACCACTACTTTAAGTTCCCACGGTAAATTTGTGAACAAGTTTGCCTTGCGTGCACGGGTCATTGGGCACAACAACTGAAGAACAATGTACACACATGCACATTATTCAGGTTTCCATGCTAACTGCAGGCACCACTACGAAACTATAATATACATGCTAACTACATACAGAGTGTGCCTAGCCTGCCCAGGTCCACAGGCACCAGCAGACTAGTAAAACTGTGTAAAGTAAGATCAACTAAATTAATGGCCAGTACCATAAAAATGAACTCTGTTGTTCCAGGTAAAATGTATAGCTGAGAAAATGTCAAATCTGTTGAACATCATTCTTATGGGCTGGGACCTTACACAAAGTGCATAAAATTGCATAAAGCACAAATTTGGGAACATAAATAAGCAGTTTCACTAAAATTCTATAAAAAGCATTTATGTATATGAAAGAGACATGGTTCACATTCACATTGCTAGGTGAGCTCACAGGATTGGCACAAACGCCTGCCACTGCTGAAGCTGAATTTAAACACACAGTTACACAATGACCCAGGTTTTCATATTGCAGTGACAAAAGGGAGGAGCCTATACCAGTGTGTTCAGACTCTGTTCCAGTCACTAGCAGAATATTTGTGTTGACTAAAATTCATTCATTTTTCAACCATGCACTCCAGTATTACCAAATGCAAGAAAACACAATCAGCAGAAACTAGTACCCAGGTAGTTAATAGTTTATTTTATTGCCCTGTAAACGTTTCAATTCATCCAAATCTTTTTCGGGAAGATACCATTACTGTGTCCAAGTGCCAAGGCTCAGAATGAGTAAAGCTGTTCTTCTCCTGTCCCATATGCCCTTGTGGCATAGACTGGGAAATATTTATCTTTTGCCACAAAAATTAGCATAATTTTATTTTAGGCATCCCCATTGTGTTTAAATATACTAGTAAATAAAACAAATGTAAATTAAGTCTAAACACAACTTTATCTGTAAGTAACCATCAGCAACTTATTTCCACTATAAAAGCCACCTTCAGACTGAGCACACATTCATAGTACAAAACATACATTACAGTGCCTTGAATGTTATGGATGAGATATTGTCTGACATCATGATGGAGGTATTGTAAAATGTAATATACATTAAAAATGTGGTTTGAAGATTTTATAAAATTTGTAATTAAAAATTAAAAAATTCTAAGTGATATTATAAAATGCAGGTGATATTCTAGGTGGATGTTGAGATGCAGGCTAGCGGAAGTACTTGAAGATAATGGGCAGTGTGAGTGTATATCTCAATGCAAAGTTGTTATTAATGTATTCTGTAATAATATAATATTTGTCAATTTTGTAAGGATGTAAGAAGTCTGTTATTATAACCAGGGTAAAGTATGTATTAATGGTGGTACTTACATTTTCAGTGGTGTATAGGTATATATGTATATTTCAAAGTGGATGCACTAGTCGCATTTAAGTTCTTCCTACATCTCAACTTCCACATAGATCACCTTCATTTTGTAATAATACTTAAAATTATTGAAGTTTTAATTACAAGTTGTATAAAATCTTCAAACACCATTTTTAATGTATGTTGTACTTACTTTACCTCCATCTTGATGTAAGACAAGATCTCGTCCACAACATTCAAGGCACTGTAATACATATTTCATACTATAAATATGTGCTGAGTCTAAAGATGGCTTTGGTAGCTGAAACATGTTACTGTTGATTACTTACAGATAAAGTTGTGTTTAGAACTTAATTTACATCTGTTTTATTTCCTAGCATAAAATGTGTTTATATGTCCTCTTTTATTTTACTGTTGTTTATAGTCTGTACATACTTATTTCTTTATAGTAGTGTGCAACTGTATTAAAAACCCTTTGTTGAATACTTAAACTTAATAAAAATAAAATAAATGGCAATTACTAGTGGAACATGTTATACAGTCTATCAATCAAGATGATACTTACTTCATTACTGTGGCATTTTGTCTTGAACAGGTATCCAAAAACTTTGATCTTCTGGTATTAGGTAATCATACTTGGTTGTTCCTGATTCTGTCTTATGTGACACAGTGAAATATCCTTGTGGTAACTGTAAACCAGGTGTGCATTCAGGGGTGGTTTTATTCTTGCTTCCATATACAAGACCATAGTGCCCAAACTTCTGTATGTATTGGCTGTTGTGTATCACTAGCTATGCTACTATAAGAAGAAATAACAGACTATATACAACAGGAAAATTTAAAAGAGTAGACATATTTCAAGACATCTTATACAGATTTTCACAATATAGATTTTATAGTAATGACATGTATCTTATGGTGTAATACCTTACAAAAACACTTGGGTTCAATGATAGCGTCTCCCTGAAGAGGATCCCGGTGGGTCAGAACTTGTGGGAGTGCAATAAAATAAATTGTTAACCCTGCATACCTTTATTGCAGAACGTCGGTCATTTTGCACTTTTGTGGTTCGAAGTTATATGATATAGTGACACTAGTGGCAGAAATCCAATGCGGAACTAGCACATTTTGCAGTGTCTCAGTTGGTCCTTTTGTGGTCAAATGCTAAAATAGATCGATTTTTCAGTGTGCTGTACAGTGTGAAAAATAAAACAAACAGAATGAGTTCGGAAATGGTGAGTTCAATTTTAGGAATTCCTGTGGGTCTTGACAGAAAGAAATACTATGGTCAATTATGAACTGTCTATCTGTGTCCTTGAAACAAATGGGAGAACTGCTGTGTTCAGTTCTCAAACTTGTGGACCTGCTACATCTTCTTCGCATGTTCTTTTTTGAAGCCATAGAAGATATCAAGGATATAGAATTAATTGATTTTCCCCTAGACTTTAGGTACATACTACCTTTTAATTTTTGTGGCTAGGATATTGAAGTGAGTGCTGATGAAACTAATTATTTGGTTATGTCTCAAGATCAAAATGCAGGATGAAGTCACAATATAAAAACTGATAATAGCTCCTTTAAAAGGAAGGAAGATTTCAAATATGTGGGAACAACCTTAACAAATCAAAATTCTATTCAGGAAGAAATTTAGAAGTCAGAAATGCTTGCTGTCATTTGGTACAGAATCTTTTGTCTTCCAGTTTGCTACCCAAAAATTTAAAGATTAAGATATATAAAACCATAATTTTGCCTTTTGTTTTGTAGGGGTGTGAAACTTGGTCGCTCACATTTAGGGAGGAGTGCAGGCTGAGAGTGTTAGAGAATAGGGTGCTGAGGAAAATATTTGGGCGCAAGAGGGACGAGGGAACAGGAAAATGGAGAAAACCATATACAGAGGAGCTTAATGATCTGTACTCCTCACCCAATATTGTTCGTGTGATAAAATCAAGAAGAATGAGGTGGGCGGGGCACGTAACAAGTATGGAGGAGAGCGGAGGTGTAAATAGAGTTTTGGTCGGGAAACTTGGAAGACCCAGGCCTAGATAGGAGGATAACATTAAAGATGTATCTTCAGGAAGTTGTATGTGAGGGTATGGATTTGATCCATCTGGCTCAGGATAGGGACAGGTGGGGCACTTGTGAATACGGTAATGAACCTTCGCGTTCCATAAAATGCGGGGGTATTTCTTGACCAGCTGAGAACCGATTATCTTCACAAGGACTCTACTCCATGGAGTAAGTAAGGATATTTAATTTTAAAATATGCCCACAATTGAATGAACTTCCGCTTATTTTTGCCATTTCGTGTATCAGTTTCTGGAAATGGGAATGTGCGCTTTAGTTCACAAATGCAAGTAACTATTTTTTTCATAACTGGAGACTTGTTTTTACCAATCATTTTTACAAATTGGGTCTAGTGGGATTCCGGTGGGGTTTCAGCATGTTTGGCGGGATATAATAAGCAACAATTGGTACAACTGTGCGAAAGGCTAATGGTAAGGTAGTGTTGGAACGCTTTCCGTATGTTCTGTGAAAGGTCTGTTGGTGGACGTAAGTTAAGACGCGTGAATTCTTATGAAACTTGTCACAAAGCGTCAAGGATATGTCTGCCGAAGAGACGGACACCGCGAAGAAACTTTCATGTGTTCATCAAAAGGCGGTTGACGCTCTGAATGTAAGACAACGCAGTAGTGACAGCCCGAAGTAACTAGAATAAAACATGTCCATATGTAGTTATGTGTTGTTACGAATTGTTTACTTTAGTTGGCCACTCATTTTCCGCGTTTATTACGGTGTATTACGAACCGTCTGGAGATTGGGTTACGTTTGTTAAATCACCGTCTTGCATGAGCAAGTCATGACATTAGCTTCCCTGACGTGACGTTGTTTTGAAATAATTGAATCTTAGGACTTAGTTTGTCGTGCAGTCCAGAGGGTTAGAAGCCTGCATAACTTTTGATGTTGTGAATACATAGAATACTATATGTTATCATCATTTAAAACCCATATTTAAGTGAACCATTGTTCTGCTAGTCGTCTGGGTGGACTGAGGATGCTCTCTCCACCGAAATATGTACAGTTTCAACTTGCTAACTGGATAGTGGCCAGGGAAGTCAGTGGAGATACAGCTGCAGGAAGTTGCCACAAAAGAGGGAACCTCATTATAAATGTATTTATATTGGTCAAGATTCTGTTGAATTTTCATGAATAAATATTTTCATGTCAGAAGTAAAGGTTAAAGTTGGCCATGTTAATACCATGAGAGTATGTGGTGGAGTGGAACTACAGGTCCTCACATTTACTAGATGGAGGCAAGTCATCGTGCGTGTGTAGCGTTATCGCCAGGGAAATAGTCCATGTAACCCACAAATTAGTTTGTTTCGTTTTCAAGCATTTGTTTCAATTGTTAATATACTAGTAACTAGTACACTTCACCTCACTCTAATCCCATTAAAAGCCATGTATAACGTTCAACTGTAGTAAGTCTCACAGTATACTCAATTTCTTATTTTCCCATGAAACAAGTATTGATATTTGTATGTGTGTTTTTTTTTTACAGGAAAAATTAAATGAACTCTACATATTCCGAGATCATTATTTTGAAAACCATTCTTTGGATAAAGCAAGCAAAAAGAATAGTGATGTTGAAAATGAAATGAAAAATACATTGAAGTTTTTTGATGATTTGGAAGGCATGTATGTTCAATCTTTGGATGATTTATAATAAGCTGTGTTTGCAAATTTATGTAACACATAATTTATCAGTTAAATTAATAACTGTTTTTATATTACAGAAGATGCTGAGCAAGAGAATAGAACCATGTATCTGTACCTGAAGGGTCGGGCTCTAAATGTGATGCCTCAGCATTCAAAAGAGGCTGAAGAACTGTTGTCTCGTGCTGTTAAACTGGATCCCAAACTTGTGGATGCTTGGAATGAGCTTGGTGAATGTTACTGGAAGAAAGACAACATGGAAGAAGCTAAAAACTGCTTTTATGGTGCCTTACTTCATGTATGAAACTTATTTAAAACAAAATTTTTAAATATACTGAAATTAATTTGATGGGTTTTGCATTAGTGGAGCAGTTATGTTTCAAATAGTGAAAGTTCCTTGATATGTAATGTCCTCTGTTCTGTCTCTTAACAGGAAGAATGATTGTTTTCAAACCTATTCCAGGATTCAGAATTAAAACTGGTCTTTTCATCTCCTTGTAGGTTTTTGTCTTCTCTTTGGCAGCAGATGTGGTCATTACTTTGAAGTCCTTTCTTTGTTAGTTTGGAATGGCATTGTGCATGTCCATCTTTGATTTCAGTGAAATTTGGTAAGCTTGTTAGGTCTGATAAGTGTGTGAGAATTGTGAAAATACACCTGCCTACAACATTGCTGTTTTAAAATTACAAAGTTTTGTTAAACTTTCAGGTATTGTGTTAACAGAAATATTAATTGTTCTAGTTCTAATCAAGATTGGAAGCCAAGTGGTGTATCAATATGAAGCTTTTCCGTAAGGTTTTATTCAGCTTTTTTGATTATCTTCAATTCTTGTTTTGAACTTTAACCCTTAATTACTTTTACTGCAGACACCAAATTTACTGGCTTTTTAACCAAAACTTTTTTGTACTGAGGTGTTAATGAGAACAGGAGATAACTTTTTATTTTCTCCCCATGCTCTGAATATGGACAGCACAGTGTTATATTCTAGAATGGTACGTACTGTAGTGGTTTGTTATGCTTAGAATGAATACTTAAAGTTCAAAATGGTTATAATTCTTTCCATTGCTAAACAACTAGGTTTTGCATTTCTTTTTGTGGCAATCACATTGTCATTTATAAGAAAAATTATGAATTTGGAAGGCATAAAGAAAATTGTACCTAGTAGTCATTGAGGTCCTTGAGGACAGACAGCTTCAAACCTAAATATTTTCTTTGTCACTTGGTTTAAATGTCTGTAGATATATAAGTTCTGGCCACAGAATAAGAGACTGCTTTTTATAGTGACACATCATTGAAGATTAAATAGTACTGATGATGGCTAAATGAATGGGTGTGGAACACTGGTGGAATGATAGTGACAGTAAAATTGAAGTACTCCACAGAAAACCCTCCCTCAGCAGCACTTGTCCACCACAAATCCTACACTTAACATCTGGGGTTTAACCTGGGTCTCTCTTGGGAGAGGTCACCGTCTATTGTGTAAGCCATGGCATAATGGTTTTAAGAGACCAGATTTGTATACCACAGATAGTAATGGGCATTCTTTATGCCTTAATGTTTGATCAGGGTTTTTGTTAGTAAACATATTAGATTTAATGCTTAAGCATGGAATTTGTAAGTTAATATTGGGAGTACCAAGGAGAAGGGTTTAACTGGCTGTGACATGTCAAACTGAACAGAATTAAAATACTTGTTTCTTTATTTCTGTGATGCGTTGTGCGAAAATGGGCATATATGAAAGATTTCTTGTGCTTTCTGTCGACAGTGAAGGTTAGTTGATGTTACAAATGTGTTACCGAACTGTATAAATTCCCTTTTTTGTGCTTTTTATGTTTTTTAAATATTAGCTAAAAGTAAGCTATGCAACCTGTGAATACAGTAAAATCCTGGTTTTACAGTTCTGTATTTGTACTGTGTTTGGTGAAATTAAATGTAGTTACATGGCATGAAAAGTCACAATGTGCGAATGACGTCTGTACACACCTGAGTGTGGCAACATGACTATTTTGTGCAGGCGGCATGACATCATATGGATGTGAGCACACTCTAGCATAAGCTAGGGGGTTCAACTGAATAAATGCTATGATACAAGTTACTCTATTATGATGTGAAGTTACATATGTGAATCAGAGGGCTCCGCAGCGCCGAGTCGCTATTCACTCTGAGAGAGAATCAGTAGTGCATTTCTGTATGACTCAGTTTGACACATGGATAGACAGTCTAAATAAATGTGGTTCCTTCAGAACATAATTACACATTCAAGAGTGATGTGTGACAGGCCAGCGATTTGGATCCTTGAAGTCCAGCCGAAAGTAGTGAACATTTTATTAAGGCAGCCAACCACAGTTTGAAATGGAAGGATGTGGGTTTATTTCTTGTGCAACAGGTCTAAGATTTGCTGCAAATTTCTCTCAGAAAAATTTTTGTGTTAAATTTCTCCACCATGATTTGTGAATTATAAAGACATGAGGATAGTTCAGTAAGCAAGGTGGAGGAGTTTTTTAGGCCATTTCCACATTGCGCAGTAAGTGCTCTAGATAATTGCCGTCATATCCCTTAAAACCACAAAACCTGTAATGTTATTGTAATGCTCAGTTCACGGAGGTTTTGACACATTCCCTTCTTTTTCCACAAAATGACCTGATGCTGGGGGGGGGGGTTCATGCTGCCGAGGAGGTAAACTCCTGTCATTCTGTTCCAACACATAGCACTTGCACATCCTTTAACTTCACAAACACTGTCACCTTTCTTGAATTTCAAGGTCTTTTGCCCAAAGTTTGTTGGCAGCCTTGTTTGTTTTCACAAACAGTGCCACAACTGTTTGCTTTCCTTCTGTGTAGGTCATGAAACGGTTGCGGTGACAAAAAGTAATTACACGTGAATAATTTCCGTCTGGTGCCTTGCACTTTTCTGTGTTAGCTGTAGAACTCTTCCTGGGGTAGGTGTGATACTAGATGCAAAATTTAAAAAGTAGTTTTCCTAAGTAAACTGCTGTACTGTATGTGAATCAATTTCCAGCACAGAGTATGTATAGTTTTATTCCAAATCGTTTCACTTTTATGGTATGTACTGCCAGAATAGTGCTCTACACTTGAATTTCACAGTTTCTTCATCCTGTGCCAAATGTTTTGTGGGGTGTTACTGTGTGGAGTATGTACATGTATTATTCAGGTAGCCAAAAATTCTTATGATTTTCCACAACGTGTCATAATCTGGATTTGCTCAGTCAGGTAGATTTTTGTTTTTGAAGTGAAGCACTTTCATTCCACACATAAACCAGTTATGCGCCATGACTTTTGACTAGACTGGAGTAGAGTATAGCTCATTATTTCACCAGTAACCTTGTAGTGTGTGCTGAGTGTCATGTCCCACATCCCTTCGCGATTGTCAGGACTAGAAAACTATATAGTTCATGAATAAAAGTATGTGGTTGTGAAGTTTTTGTCTTCCTGTCCTTGAATGTGCTGTTGGTAATGATGGTTTGACTCTACCAAATTGATATTCAGTAGTTCATCTCTAAACATTAGTCAAAATCAGTTTGAAGCTGATTAATCTGAACTGATGTGAGACACTGCACAACAATTCACACCAGCTTGGGAGCACTGAACTGGTCTATTTTAGGCCTGTCTTTACTCGTACTGTCACAAGGCCACAACTGGCCTGTCAGAACACTTTTGTCAGAATCTTCTGATAAACCATCAACAGTTTCAGTATCAAGCCATCCAAATCGGTTTGATCCACAGAATCACTGACCAACTGTTCCATCTCAGTCACAGCCATGTAACACACCTGCGTTGGCACTAAAAGGCAACTGCTGGTTTAAGATGGATCAAACTATAGCCTATCTGCATTAGAACATACATCTTCTTGTATCATCGCACAGCTGCAGATCCAGGAATTAACACAGTGCCCTGAACATGAATAGGATTCAATTTGTATGAGACAAACATGGCAAAATTTGGAGTTTTGTTAGTAGAGTGCTTGTGCAACTTAGTTCACAATGTTACTGGTTAATAAACTGAACACTTGTCCAGTATAGGACCTTTAACATGCAGTTTATAAACTAACTGCCAGTCCTTAAAGGTTTAAACAGAGTGAAACAGATATTTTCAGAATTTTATTCTTTCACAATTATGCCACCATATTACATTATTTATAATCCTTATATCCATGTTTATAGACACATGACTTGACTTCTCTGGCATGGTTGTTGGAAAGTGTACTCAGCTGAAGAAACCAAATTTCCCATCTGTGTGTGCAGGCAGGGAATTTGTTACGTTATGTATAATCCTTATGTCAGTGTTTGTAGCCACATGACTTAACTTTTCTGTCATAGTTTCATGAAAGGATGCTCATCTGAAGGAAGCCAATTTTCCATCTGTGTGTGCAGGCAAGGAGCAAGGTCTCACTTCGCAATTTGTCAATGGTACTGAGACAGGAAGAATTGGCATCAGCCGAACAGCGTTTAGAAAACATTAAGCAAGGTGTGGCATATGCCAAAGAGGCAGTGCAGCTTGATGCCAATGATGGTATTTCATGGACTGTGCTAGGCACTGCGTATCTTTCATCCTTCTTCTCACTGTCACAGAACCCTCACACACTGAAACTGTGCAAGTCTGCATATCAACAAGCAGTAAGTTATCTGAAGAACCATGATACGAGTAGAAGTGTTGTATAATTGTACCAACAAGTGCTATATTATTGTTATATTGTAATACTATATTAATTTGTAATACCCTATGCCTACTTCGACTGGTGTAGTTCAGGGTTTACGACATAAAGGCTGAGGACATATTTCTAAGTTTCTGTACACATGCCCACTATGACTGTTGAGAGGCCTCTGGGGCAAAGGTCAAGGTTCAAGAACTTCGAGGCACTGACGACCACTGAACCCATCAGGTGATGATGAATTGTTCCTACTTTTCTTTAGACCATACGTTGGACTATGTACTCACTCACGATCAAGCAGTCTCAGGGGAGCAACATTCCTAATTCATCTGGCGATTCCAGCAGCAGCAGTGGTGCCTACATCGTTTTCCTTGTAATACACACACTAGTAAAAGCTACCACCTGAAGTCTGTGGAAGTTACACTGCTGAGGCACCTTCTCTCCCTCTGTCCTTCACGCAATGAAGTTTGATCCAAACCCTGGTAGGAACAACATCTGAGATACGTCAGACCAGAGGCATCTATTTGGAGTAGACAACAGAAGTAGTAGTAAAATCACCACCTGTGTCCAGGGTGTCAAGGATTTTTTGTCACCTGATTTTCCTTTTTATATTCCTCCTGCTTTATAGAAAGTATATGGTGTACCATTATTTTCACACATTCAAATCATTTTACTATCTTTGAATTGATGTACTGTATTTTTAATTATCTAATGAACATATTTTTATTTTGCAGGAGAAGGATGTTGTTGCTCGCAGTAGCCCTGATTTGCACTACAACAAAGCAATTGTGAGTACTGACAAGCCTGTCATTATTCAGGAATGGTCAAATATATGTTTTAATGTTAATCCCAAGGAAATACAAATCATTTTGTCTTTATTTTTAATAAGCTAATAATACAAATGCCATTACATTGAAACTTTGTGTGTTTCTGAATCCACATTTTTCTTGATTCTCTTTGCGTATTTATTGATCTCACTGGTGCTTCTGTAGGAACAGTGATGTATTTTCCTGGAATATGTATTTTGGCATTCTAGTCAGTTCATCAATTATGCATTCATAATGATCATAAATTGGCCCATAAATGTTATTCCTGATATTTTCAATTGAAAAGGAAAAAGAGTTTTCATTTGTGTTAGACTTCCATTACTGCTCTATTGTCTTCTTGTGTGCTTCTTATTCTGTGGCTTCAAGATCATTACAACACAAGTGAGCCATCTTTGTTACCAGTATCAAATCTGTGAAGCTATGGGGTTGGACAGGTGCTGGATTTTCAAGTGTTCTATATTATCAGAAGATACCTTTAATGGTCTAAGTTCTTACAGGTAATTTTATGCAACCAGCTCTCAGAGAGTGTGTATTTGTAACATACTTTCATTTCATCATAAAAGGACTTAAACTTTTTCAATTATCATAGGCCCAGTCACAGGTTTTAATATTTCGGCGTAGTGGTCAGAGTTCACTGCTGGTGCCCTGGGCAAGAATCTCACAAGAACAAAACCTTTCTAATTCCAAAAAACTGTAACCATGATTTACCCTGCTGGTGGCACATTTGTGAATTTTTGCTTCATGTTTTGTGGTGCCATTCCATCAACTGTTATTGGGATTTGGGATCAAAGAGATGGACCAAGCTTGGTTGTTCCTGTGTTGATGCTCATTAGGTGCCACAAATGCTAACTGATGTGCATGAGTAGGTAAGGGGCAAGGGGCAGTTACTGCTGATCATTTGTGCTGATGTAAGACAAGAGGAGGGGGCTTGCTGTTGCAGACTGTCATGGAATGAAACTTGGATCCACTGCTTTGAATCTGAATTCAGTCAGCATTCAACAGAGTGGTGCTACACAACATCCAACAGAAGAAGAAATTACATTGTGTGCCATCAGCAAAAGTCATGGCAGGGGCAGTGATATTTTGGGACAAGAAAGGTGTTGCTGGTATGACTTCCTCACCCAAGGGGAACAGCAGCATACTCTTTCAGCTATACTGAAACATTATGAAGTGTGATTGCTTGTTCTTCGGGAGTTCATCCCACAAGAAAAAAATCACACGTGTTGTTCCCCCATGAAAATGCCAGACTGTGCACAAATGTGCACACCACTGAGGCCATCACCAATTTTGGATGGACGGTTGCTAGACCTATGTTATGGTTCTGATCTTATAGCAGTAGAATTTTATCTGTTTATTCCTTTGAAAGACGGAATGCAAGGATGCTATTATGGGGATGTCAAGACACTGTAGAATGCCATGTGCCAGGGTCTGCAGAGGAAGGAGAGTAAGTTTTCTGTGTCATAATATGTATTACTGTTTGTAATACATGCTGCTGTTCAAAGGTGGAAGAAGATTGATGACAAAGATTGAGACTGTGCTGAAAAATAAATGTACCTGTGGCAGTGTTATGGTGAAGTTCTTTGAAATTTGTACATGAACTAGTAAATAGCAAGAACAGAAAATAGGAGACACCACTTTCCCACCAACCCTCCAAATAGTTTTGCCATTTTTTGCTAATAAAGTTTTAAATACTTTCTGTCTTGTTGAAAGGCCTTAAAGTATGAAGAAGAATATGAACTGGCATTGCAGTCATTCTCATGTGCCCAGGCACTAGACCCCACATGGGAGGCTCCACAGGAGAAGGAGAAGCAACTGGTGAAATACTTGGACAGTGTTCAAGAACTTGTTGCCCTCAAAGGGAAAATGAAAGTGAAGAAGTTACAGCAAATGTTGCGGGTAAGGTCACACACAAACACACACAGAGTGGGTAAGCCCACAGAGTAGAGCTCTTTTGAGTAGATAGTAGTGCCCCCCATATTACAAAATTTCCAGCCTTTTGTAGAACTGAAAGGTTCATTAATTACAAAGAACCATATATTGTTCCCTATCCCAAACCAGCTGCATTCCATCCACATTCACATCCTTTTGTATTATCATCTTCCTGTAATGCTCTTGTCATTCAGTAAAATGACAGTGGTTTGATTCCTAGTAAGAGCAGAGATACTGAGCATTGCTGTGTGCAGACTGGCTCTGGGGCACACCCAACTCTACTATTGAGTGAGTAGAGGGGCTGTTTGTAGGGTAAAACAGCTGGAACATGAACTCCACTACACTGTTGTGGTATGGTCATCAGGAACAGGGATAACATTGATATCAGCCTTGAAGTTTTTTTTAATGTGTCTCTAGATATGAAATAGACCATTCCTGACATGTGAAGACAGACATTTTTGTTCTGTCTTCATTTTACCATAAAAAAATTGCTGAAGTCTGATATTTGGTGTTGCGTATGTTACAGTCTATAGAATCAAAGCAGCTCGGACCATATGAAGGAGGGTGCTACACAGCAAACAATAAGACTGTTAAGCTGGAGCCTGTTGCCCTGAAGAAGCTACAGTTGGGAATTAACCTTGAGAAAGTGGTTCTTGGCAAAGTGGTATGCAGCGTACATAACGATGATGTTGTACCATTGTAAGTAAGAAGTCATGTGCCTCTCTTTTCAGCTGGTGAATGTGTTGAGCAACCACTGTGCCATGAGCAGCATTTGAGTAAAGTTCTGTGAAATTTTCATGTATCTAACTTGTAAATAGCTTTCAATTAAAATTTGTGCAGTTGATGTTATGAAAGGGGACAGAAAATTTATACTGGATGCAAGAAAGGCAAGGGAGCAGTACCAAGTGCCATAACTTTCTGCTGCTTGCTTACTTGTGAGAACTAAGGAGGTTTACTTTAGTGCTGCCACAAGATGCCTTTACAGAGTTGTATTTTAGGCATAGGGAGAAATTCTTCATACTAGCCTACATTACAGTTTCATTAGACAGGAGCAATTAATGAATTAGACAGTTATATATCTCTATCATCTCAGTTTTTTTTTAATGTGTATATGAGGATGTAATAAAGCTGGTACCAAGAGATCTTAAAGAAAATAGGGTGGGGAGGTATGATGTGGATTGAACTGGCCCAGGAATGGGACAAGCAGTGGGCTGTTAAGAATGCAGGTATGGAATGTTTTGTTCCATACAGTGCAAGGAATTTCTTGACTAGCTAAAGGGCTGTTACTTGACAGAGACAAATGGGCAAAGCTTCTAAAGAAGACCAGGTCCCACCAAGGTCTGTCGAGCCAATGATGAATGAAAGGGCTGTTAGCTTCTTAAAAGGGATTCTGCTGCATGAAATTAGCTGTCTAGTTAGTTAGCTAGCTAGTTAGTTACCTCCCAGGTGTGAAAGATGCAAGTCTTGCATGATTTGCTATGTCAGTTGCCAACATTCGGAAGGATCATAGGATTTTCATCTTTGGGATAAAACAGTCCAAGAGGAGCCCTGAAGATGACGGCGCTATGTTCCTTTGAAACATCAGTAACTCTTCACTAAACAGCCTAGTGTAACATCCCATAAGACTTGAATCTTCAGCGTCACTGCTGTGATAACCTCAAATCTTGCAAGTGCAGGTATTTATGTATTGTGGTATGTTCTGCAGCACATTTTGCATGGTTGATAAAGAAGAAACCTGTATGGCTGTGACAGTATACAACCTTGCACAAGGGAGGGGTGTCATCATTGGTGACACTGTGGCTGTCCCAGAACCCTACCTCTCCAATGTTCACTTCAGATTCAAACAAAAGGTGAGAAATGACTGCATCTCTCATGTTTTTAAGTGCATTACAGTGTTGGTCACTGTCTGTCTAATCCTTGGGAGATGGAATTTGACATGAATTTTATTTAAGGATTTGTTTGTGCTACAAAGTAAATACACATGCTCTCCATTGCAAAAGCCAGTTCATTCTGTGCAGGGAAATAATCTCACTGTGTTGTTAGAATCATACAAAATACATAAATAATGGGTGTTTAACCTTTTTTGACAAAGGGCCTGAACTGTTATTGTGGGCTGGTTCACCAGCCACATGTGTAAGAATCACACATGGTACACATAACCACCAAAATTATTGTGCAGTTTCGTAGTATGTATGTAATTTACAAATGTGGCTGTGGGTCACTTAATACAACCTGGCATATGAGATGAAGCTTACGTGAACCACTAGTGAGGTGTTGGTTTTGCTGTAGCTGAAGACAGGTAAGATGGTAGTAACATCTCACTTATGAAACTCCTCCTGTTGCTAGACTCTCCACTCCCCCATTATTTATTAATGTTGGGTCCAAAGGTAAATTGTTTTCAAATTTCTTCAAACACTTTCATCCTTCACTGTGAGAAACTAGCAAATTCATTGATGTATCGTTGTGACTTCCCAGGAATGGAATTTCAGCTCTATACGGGTGGAAAGTCCAGTGATGCTTGTGGTAAATGGTCGCAAAGTTGGGCAAGATCAGCAAGCTGGTGTACAGATGTCATATTTTAAATATGCTGAATGAATTCAGTATAGGTATCACATTCATCAAAGTGTGCTGAAGATCTGAATTAACCTTTAGATGCCTAACGTCAACTTTAGTTGACGTACCGCACCGCTAACCTCCAAAGTTGCATTTTATATATTTATTCAACAAATATAGGTACCATATATTTTAAACATGGTATATAGTCTCCGTTTTTTTCTCTTCAAAATGCAGTTTGTTTCATAATTCTAACGTATTTGGTCCTGTATTATTCACATTTTATATACAGGATGTGCTAAAATTTGAAAAATAATTCTGGCACCAAAAGGTTAAATTTAGTAATGCCTCAGAATATCATGGATGATGCAAACATTTGTCTGGAGTTTTGTGATAATTTGATGATTGATTGATTGATTGTGTAGTGTGTATTTCTTGGTATTTGATTGATTGATTGATTGTGTAGTATGTATTCCTTGGTATTACAACCATGTATCAGCTTATTATAACCCCTCCCCTTCTCCCCAATGATACTGTGTGTGAAAAGATTTTGAACAATGCACCCATGGCCCATTTGAATGTATTGTCTTATCAGTCACCTAAAGATTCTGAGAAGAAGCATGAAGATCTGTCAGGATGGCCATACCTTAACCAATGTTCAAACAGGTACCTACCAGAAACAAAGCAGGACCACGAACTGCTCCACTGCAGCATTATGTGCTCTAACCTGCTAAACTATTTCTTATTTTTGAAGCAGAATAAGGATATTTCACAGATGTGTTAGCACTGTTATAATTTTCAAATGTATATGTTAATTTCGTCTGACTGTTGGCCCTAATATGTACACTTTGTATTTATTCTTTCTCGGTTTATTTAATGATGTTGCTAATACTTCATAGAATAAGTACTACAGTGAACTGTAAATGGTGTAGAAGGAAGCATTGGTGGCCTAGTATGAGATACTATTCTGGACATTAGCCTGGGTCATACTTAGGACAACCATAAATGGGAACACAATATCAATAAATATTCACAGTTGCAGTGAGCTCACATGTAAATAGTTTTATTTATATGGCAACTAGTTTCGACTCTATAATCAGATCATCATCAGGCCATGACCCAAGAATTTGAAACATGTATTGAAACTAAAAGTATCAGTTGGATATGCCCCCTTTTACTTAAAAAAATACATTAAAATGTATGCAAAATGTATAACTAAAAACAGTATCAAAAAAGGTTATTTAAAAAATAATAAATACTTTATTCAAAACACTGTTTTAAAAAACTGATTACAAAATTTCCTTGGGATGGAGGTGATGTATTGTTTTGTCAATTGTGATGTTGCATACTAACTTATTCAGTACTCATATTCTACATGCCACTGGTATCTTATGTTAAGTCCAGATGTATTGTCTTGTAATATGTAGAATGCAATTAGCATTGGTGGTAAAGTAATGTACTGGAGATAAATCCTCATAGATTTTTGTATATGTTAATGATGTTCCAGAAATATTAGATCAGATTCATTGTAGTGTGGAACATAATGTGTTTTTATCGGGGTTGTCTGTGGAACTGGTGCTTGGTTTGTTATTAGTTGTTTACCAAGAGGGAGGTTTTATATACAGATAGATAAGACCCGTGAATAAGATAGCCAGTGTCCAGGCTGAGATTTAAACCCAGGAACTCCAACATAACAGGCAGGATTCCAACCATTCGACTGGGACCTAAATGTCAATGTTTGAGACAGTGGTGTACATGGTTTTCCTTAGTCCCTCTAAGCAACTGCTGGGGTATAAGATTTTGTGCTTTTGGTGGCAAATAAATGTGTTAAGATTTTCCCAGATGATAGCTGGATCATTATTGACCATCAACAAATTTCTTGAGATTCAGATGAGGTGCATGTACTCAGAGATCTACAGCATTATGGGGGATGCATGGAAAAATGTGTGTGGTGCAGCCAGTGTCCAAAGACACAAGGTGCAGGTAGTACACCTGGAACATGTACTTGTTCTGCCGAGCAGGGTGACTTAAATCCACTAACTTTGGTCACGCCAAAAAATCTCAGAGTCTAGAAACTGCACCCATCCTGCAAATTGTGTCTGACAGGATGCTTTGGAGATATGCATACCAAAAGCCATTAATAGTCAAGTTCCGTGACAGGTGTGAATGGTGGAACAGGTTCAGTCCGGACAACAAAGGTAGCCTGGTCTGGTATACAGACAGGTCCAAGACCAGTAAAGGCATTGGTGCTGGGGTGTACGTAGTGGGCTCCAGGGAGCTCACCTTCGGTCTTCGGCTCCAATCCACGGTATTCCAGGCTGAAATGTATGCCTTTAAGGCTTGTGTAATGGGGAATGTTGAAAAGTGCTACACAGGTAGGAACATTTATATTCTTTCCTACAGTCAGGTAGCCAACAAGTGCCCAGATAATACCGAATTAGTTTTGGACTGCCATCAGTCCCTGGTGAAACTGGAAGAACATAACAGAATCCAATTGCTATGCAATTGTGGTGGGCTTGTATCAGTTTGCCAACAGGTATTAGTTCCCACCAGATACATGATGAAAACTCATCAGAAACCCACCAGAACAAATTTTTAAAAATGTTTGGAAAAATGTGTTTCTGTGTTTGATGCATTTTGATAATAAAATGCGGAACCTCTCATTTTACCATTTGACAGACACTATTGTCAGTATATATTTCTTGCAACTTAGATGTTTGTTGAAATTGAAATCTGTGAGCTATTGCTGTGTGGTCATCACATTATCTTAAGTATTATGTAATCCTAATTCAACATGTTTCGCAACGTTGAGATAGTGCTGTCACATGTTTCCCTTTGATATGTAATGGTTATTGCTGGGAGTTTTGTAATACTAATGTCAGTGGATTTGTATACCAGAATTCAGTACAGTCTGTTGCTAGTATCGTCTGGCAGGTTGTGAAGTGAGGCTTAGGTACATTTATGATAACAGTAATGCATTTGTATTTATTTGGCGGTTATATTACATTTATAGGAGACTGAAAGCAACAAAGAAATACTTGGAACTTAGGTTTGATTGTGATAGTCCAAATTCAAGTAATTTATGCAAGAATATCGAGATATTCATTATAAAATATTTGACGCTCGCCACATTTCGTACTAGCCATCAGAATTATTCTCAACGAGGGAAGAATCCAAAAGAACAAGATTTGGTGAAAAAATCACTATGTTGGCAACACTGCTTCCTCTACTTGAAAATTCCTTTAAATGTACTGATATGGTCGAGGTTGGTATCAATGATCACTTTGTTATCCGTGACTCAATTGTCACCAGAATCGCCAGGTGTTCGGAAACTTACCTGACCTCGGGAATAGGAGTGGTTACATTTGTTTCTGTCTCGTGGATATGAAGCCATGAGAAGAATACAAGTTCGAATGTAAATCATACAGTGAGAGGTCAGCAACTCAGGTGCATTTCGACCTGAAACTATCGTACGAAAGTGGGAAACGTAACTCGTAAATACAATTACTGTAGAAGCAGTGACTGGATATGAAGGGTCTCAGTCCTCGATGCTTCTACGAATTCCCTGCGCACATATAGCTGGTATTCAGAATATCTCGTATCTAGATGCATAACTTCGATATTGATTAGAATTTTCTTTGTTTAAATTTATAGGACTAAAGGACATTCGTAGAACTGATCTCAAGTTTCAGAGTTCTGAATATATGGTTGAATGTTTGTGAAGGGGGAAAAAGATGATCAAAAGTGGTGCTCGACGGTAACGTTTCATAAGCAAAAAAAAAAAAAAAACTATAAATTCATATGCAGACTCGTCTTAAAATTGTAATTTTTTTTACCACAAAAAATAATGTACATACCACTTAACAATTTACGTACCTTTTTACGGCAGTTTCGAAACTTCACTATGAGTCTTTTGAAGTAAATAAATTGATTCCTGTGGTTGTTATTGTTGCGATCAGCATTTCTTTAGCCAGCACACGTGACGCAAAATTGTCAGACGTATATCATCCAGTTGTTGCTTCCGTTAATTTTTCCGTTAACATAAGGCAAACTTGTTTAGAAAAAGACATTAATATTATTATTATTATTATTATTATATGTACTTGCATAGTCGTGAAGGCATATGTGGTGTCAGGTGTATGACGCCATGCCGATTCTTCGTGACAGTTCGTGTCTAGGTAAACATCTCACAGAAGTATAGCTGGTTCCTGTAAAACAGTACGGCTGATAGAACCGGTTCGTGTTTTTATAGGCGGAGTTTTCTGAAGATCCGTCTAAAAATGCCCATTCTGAAATAGCTTCGGGGTTAGGCCCAGTTTGTGGGGTGTTAATTGTTCAGTGTCCACCCATTCGTTGATTGGTAATGAAGCGGTCCTGTTCTGACAGCCGAGGGTGGTGTTGAATAAAATTATGGTCCATTTGAGTTCGATTGATGGGCATGAGGTATAAGCGCACCCATCATTTTTCTTTGGGGGGGGGGGGATGCTGACACAATTTATGTTTGAATGTAGAAACTGTTATGTAAATCATGACAAAAATGTCAAGCCGACATCTAGTTAGGTTACGGATAAAATTAAAACTAACTAAAAAAATTTTTCCTATTCGTAAGTTTATATTTTGCAGCATTCCAATGTGCTGGTCATCAGCCGATTTCAGTGGCTGATTTATGTCGAAGCGTAAATCACTTAAAACCTTTAATACAAGAACGTCTAAAAAATCTGTTTTTTAAATTTCGTTTGGGAAGGGGAGAGGGAGGGGGCTGCAGCCCAGCAATCTACCTTCCCCCCCTGGATGCACCAGCGGCTGCAAGATATCTCTTGATAGTTGCCGACCCATCCCAAATTCAAGCCGAACCCTTCTTGAACTTATGCAATTACAGAGATAGCATTTCAATCAAGGTTTCTTTACTGTGTACGCTAGAGTCTGGTCTCCGTAGTCATGGTTTTCTCAGCCTTGCTGCTGATAAAATTCTATCTTAAAGGAACTGTAATCGCAGCTCATGCCACAGCAACTCCCATTCATTCCAGAATTAAAACTGATAGTAAACGAAAGCTGTCCCGGCGAGGTGTCATAAATGTCATACGTGTCGTTGGTAACACTGCCACTGGAGTTTCCAACATGGCAGATATGTTAGTGAGGTACGATCATGTGATGTGGAAAAAACTGTGTTACGTTTGAATGATATGTGATTGAAGAAAATATTTGCTGTAGTGTAAGATATTAACATTTTCATACACAATGGCGGATCATCAGAGTCCGTCCATTAGTGAAATAAAAAGGCCCGAAGAGGTAGTTCGAATGGCAATGAACGACAGCTTGAAATTTGCCGTCCTCATCGGTCTGATCGAGGTGGGACAGGTGTCTAACCGGGAAGTTGTAAACACCGTGCTGCATTTGGTAAGTACGGTAGGATTACCGAAGTTCAGGACTGAAATCGAGTTTGCGGCTCCTGTAAATGAATTCGATGAAGTGTTCCGTTAGCGAGTCCCGCCAGAATTGTGTTAAGTGTTCATTTGCTGTTAATGGATGCGTTAAGCAACCAGGTTGACATTGACATTTGTGGTTTAGAATTAGGATTGAAATGTCTTAGCGTGCGTTATTTTTTATTTTTTTTCCCATACTGTACTGTCAGCGAAGGGATGTTGCTGTAAATGTTATGTCTTGTTTACGTCTTAACACACTCTTGCCCTCAACAAACAAGTGCATTTTTTTTTCTTTTTCGTAGGGGTATATCAGCATATTTCCCGTTAACGACCCTTTGAATTGTTGCATATCATAAATTTTAAGTTCTTCACACATTTCGGAAATCTGAATGTTCGGTGATGACACTGGTTGACATTGAGTTGTGGAGTGTTTAATGCAGCTGAGTTTCTGTGTAATGTTGTGACTTGTGGGCAGGCAGGCTGTTTCTCACATTTGTTTTAATTAATGACAAAGTACATAGAAGGTCCTTGTGATGGTTAATAGCTGTAAAGCAGCATATTGTTGTTCCAGAATCTGTTTAGACTACATTTTGCAAGTGCATGCAAATCACATATGAATATTTCTGGATGCAATGTAAATTTTGTTGGCCTTTTATACTTATTCCATTTTTTCTGCTTTAGGAGCTAGGTTTTTTAATAGCATAAATTATTTTGTTTGAGAATTTACACTAGGTGCTTACCTTCATCTTTGGCTAATGTCTGTTAGTGTGTGTGTGTGGACTTTGTCATTGGAAATAACACAGAGTAGGGGATGTATGTGTATCCTTGTAATATTAAACTTTTAGTGTGTCATCAGTTCTTAATACCATGATATATGCAACAGAAATACTTATCAGTGAAAACTATCATATATTTATCATTGTATTGGCATTACTGTGTTATTTGTGCCTGCAGTAATGGAAATCATAATGTGCGTGGTCTGCCATTGTTGACTGCGACAGGAACAATTGATGGTAGTTACTGTAGATAGAATTTTTGTCAGAATATGAAAACTGACAGCTTAATGTTTATATGGTTTGTTTTTTGCACCCTCACTAAATGGCTGCTGTTAACTTGAGTTTCTGGCACAAAAATGAAACTTCAGAACCTATGTTTTATGTTTTTATTAGCAACTGTAACTTGGGTTCATATAAAAAATTGGAATCCTAAACCAAGTATTGTACAGGTTTTATCTAAAATGCATACACAAACTTAAGCAGTGGGTTACCCATACTACCAAAACAAGGAAAACAGTTCTTCTGAATGCATGTCCAAGGAGCTGGAGCCGCGTGGAGTGACTGTGCAAAAAATTTTTGTGTTCTTTCAATCATCCACCCAGCCTCCTGTTCAGTGGGTCCCAGCGACAAGATGGCCTCCACGTAATGCCGAGGTTAAGAATGAGTGGAGCTATACCTCTATTTCCCTTATGTCTTTATGTGTCTTCATGACATGGACAGGGTGAACTTTGCTTTTTTACTTTACAGTGTATGCCCACAAACAATTAAGACTCAAGGTATAGTCCCGAAGTTCGTTTGACCACAGTCCTTTAGATTTTGACCTGTAGGGACACTTAAGAGCCGTAGTATATTCATTTCCAATTAAAAATGACAAGACATTTCACCAACACATTTTTTATGCCTTTCAGACCATTTTCAACCACTCTGGGACTTTTGCAAGGGTGTGACAGACTTTATTGTATGTGTCCATGTGTGCAGTGATTCACGGGGAGGTTACTTTGAGTATTTGTCGTGAATTGTGACTAAACAAACAATAAGAATGATTGTCTTTTTTCCTACCAACTTGATACACATATTCTTTATTTTAATACATTTATTATATATATATATAAATAAACAATAAAAACTCAATAGTTGTTGAACTAAAATGTGTATTGTAAGTGTATTATGTCAGATGTAATAAAATGTCACATTTATTGTATTTAGTGAAACTCAAAACCTTTCAGTTCTGGGCTTTTTTCTTTGTTATGTGGAGAACTCTTTGTAGAAGTTTGTTTAAACATTTTAGATACATCCTGTTTAATCTCAGCATTTGACAGTGTCATTCAGTAGAATAATTCTGATGTTTCTCAGAGCCAGATGTTTATGTGTGTGTGGGAACTATGACCTTAGTTTCTGTCATTGATATGAATTTTTAGAGCCTGACTTTAGTTCATTGCATTTTATATGTTAGAACCTATATTGGTGACTGACCTGAATTTCTGGAATCAGGTGTGTTTTCAATTCAGATGAAGTGCCAGATGGATCATGTAAACCAGATGGCATACAAGATGGATTATGTAAGATGTGTGAAGAAAAGAAAGCAAAAACTGAAATGTAGTATGATTCATGAGCATGTTCATTCTAAACTATTACTTTTGGTAATGAAGCAAGATTTCAGTGTTAATGAATGTAGAATTTGAACATTTATAGCATAGGTGGAAAATAGGTGCATCCCGTTGGCTGTGTTAATGTGTCAGCACCCAGCTTCTTGAAGGCATGTTGTGTATGGTGTGTGGCAACTTTCTTGCTGGTAATGAATAACACCCTGGTACCATTCAGTGAAGAATCTTCTATATTATGTTAATTATCTTTGTTTAGCTGAAGAGTTGGCTGATTTTCCTAAGAAAAGAATTATGTTTGTCTTTGCTGTTGAACAGCATAGTCCGCCATTCTGAGGAAAGCATGAAGATTTAAGATACCTGAAAACAGATATCTGAGAAGAATATTTGTTCTTAAGAGACATGATTGAGGTAAGGACAATTGCATCTTGAATCATCAGACACAGATGTTGAGAACTCTTGGAGAGTAACACTGAATGAGTAGTTCTTAGGTAAGCTTTCCTATAAAGTTCTGACCAATAGAGACATATTTTGTATCTTAGGAAAATTAAGCTGCATTTTATTAGTGTATCCTGTGACAGCAGTGGCTCATGAGTATGACTTTAATAAGATAAATCTAATTGAAAACAAATTAGGACAGTAATAACATCACAAACTTGCAATGATTTGAGGTTGGCAAGATTGACTGGACCATCACCAGAAAAGTTTGATTCAGTAAAGCCTGTGGATTGCTGAAATTTTAGTGGCAGATTTTGAAGATGTTCATGGTCATAAAAGAAAGAGAATTTCTGAAGTGCTTGAAACACAAAGGTAACAATTTGTACACTATGTAAACTACTCTGTAATGATGTGAAAGATGTTAATGCAAATTATATTCTGGTGCCTAGAATTTGTTGCTGACTTGTAGATTTTTGGAGAACATGTGGACCCACTTATGGATGTTTGTGTAGGCACACACACACAACTGTGGAAGCATTTCAGCTGACACGTTCAGTAGTGAACAGAAGGAAAATACAAAAATATTACATTTTGACTGAAGAGAAATGGGTTGTTATTGGCACTCACATGGCAACAAACCCCTGAGAAGTCCTGTTCCAATTACATTTTCATTGTGGGGTTTTGAAAGGATCGACCTAACTGGGCAGTACAACCTAGAAAATAATGCCCACAGATAATTAGACTAGTACAAGAACTCTTTTTCTCTGTAATAGGAAGCAAAAAGCTGGTACTGCAAATGGTTTCAAGAATCAATAGCCAATGGATTTATTGATCCAGAACTTGCATTTTTATCAGGATGTGGCATGGTTTAATTAAATGGAAATGTAAACAGCCACACACTTATTGGTGTAGTGAAAATCGCCATGCAGTTTATCAAGTTCGTTTGCGTGACCTTAGTGTGAGCATCTGGTGTGCTGTCAATGCACAAAAATTTACAGGCCCATGTTTTTTGAGGAACAGCTAATCCTTACTGTTACAGTGAGTTAATTATGGTACTGTTCTTGCATGAATTAAGAAAATAAGAAGGAAAAAATGTATGGTTACCTTATGCAGTATGGTGTCATGTCACACACAGCAAACTTCTCATTTACTGCCCTGGAAGAGGTATGCAGCAAATGGTTGATAAGTTGTGTATTGTAACTTTCAGACCTTCATGCTGTTAATATTTCTGGGGGACATTGAAGGGCACAGTTTATTTGAACAATCTACATTCTTTGCAGGAACTGAAAGGTAATGTTCAAGCGAGACCAAGACAAAAGCTTTATTCTGTGTTGAGAAATAGTTTAGCAGTGCCAGGTCTGTTTAGAAGCTGGGGCTTTCATTTATACAGAATGTAACCTTCTGTCTCACTTTTTTTTACCTTTTTTAGGCAGTATTGGTGGCAGTTCTACCTGCATCTTAAGGAAATAAGTTGCTAGGAAGTTTTGTGAATTGAATTGGCCTAGGATTGTGTGCAGGAGGGATTTGAACCTTCGTGGTCAAGTATTGGACAGTTTGTTCACATAATACAGACCTTTATTCTATTAACTAAGCAGATGTTGAAAGTGTTTTTTTATTGTTTATTGGCTTTCTGGTTCCATAAGTGTTGTTGATTCTCTCTTTGCTGGACTTCTCTTTGTGTGATATCCGCATGGAAGTTTCTTGTGCATTCTGTTAGTCGTTTTGTCAGAAATATTCCCAATGAAGACTACCAATGAAACTCAGGGTTAAGTCCAGCTGTGGTGGGCTCTGCTAATGGCAGTGTTCAGCTTTTTTACCAAAGAGTTAGTGTGAAATTATTAACGTCTCCTAAACTGAACTACTGGCAGTGAGCGTGTTAATTTTTTTGGGGTTTGTAACTATGTTTCAAAAGCATAACATGTCTGAAACAGAAACTGTAAATGCTTTGTAAGGGGATAGTCTCATTCTAGTTTCACTTTCTATATTGATGGAGGGCCTGCCTCTTGTGGCCAGTTTCCAGTTAAATGGTAGCTATGAATTGATACACATTCATAGAATAAGTATATTATCCAACAATTGAACTTCATAATACAACACACATTACGTACATAAACTGCTACATGTTTCAGCACCAGGGTGCCCTTGGCAGGGAGTTATAACAACAAAGGTACACAAGCCAACCTGCCAATTTGTTTTGTCAGCTATATTCTTATATCGGCAGGTTGGCTTTTACACCTTCTGTGTAGTAACTCCCTGAGGATGGCACCTTGGTGCCGAAACATGTAGGAGTTTATGTGTATCATGCGTGTTGTATCACAAGGTGCATTTGTTGGAAAATATACTGATTTTAAGGACCTGCAGGGTATGGGTAACAAAAATGTGTATACATGTTGTTGATAGTGCTTTTATATTGGTAATTATTATTTAAACAAGTGTAAGTACAGTAATACACAAAATTATATATATAGAGCACATACTTAAAGTATTTAAATATTATAGGATATATATACATCAATATTTAAATATGGTGTATATATATATATATATATACACACACACACACACACACACACACACACACACACACACACACACATATACCATATTTAAAAACTTTAAGTATGTGATGTATTTAAATATGATGTGTATACTGTGTGTATATATATAATGGTGTATGTGTGTGTATACACACACACACACACCATATGTAAATACTTTAAGTACATGACGTACGAATTATGTGAGCAAGTTGTAAGAGATTTGGTACATCTTAATGCGATACTTGTGCAAAGTGGGATAATTACACACGGACACGAAATTTACCTCCCATACTTCTTGGGTTGGCCAGTAACATCAAATGTTGCCCATATCTGTCAAATAGTTTTCTGACATTAAACATGCACTCTGCATTATTGATTCAGTTTATGTGTTTCATGTGGAGTAGTCAGGGTACAGGGTGTGGAAAGGCAGAATTTTGGGCTGTTTGAATGTTTTCAGGTTTTAATTTTTTTATTAATAAAAGCATTGACCTTGAAAGAATGTTGTGTTTGTGTGGTTTTGGTGCTGCGGTTTTTGCGTTTTTCAACTATTTGAGAGTGCTCATCATTCCATTGCGGGATATGACATTGTGTGTTTTGTTGACATACTAAACATAGAAGTTCATTGGTTAGCATTTCTGGGTGGTACTGGGAGTTTGCGTGTTCGGTTAAAGGATATGGAGGCTGGCTATCCAGACTTTGTATGGTCTTCTTTAACTCCAGTATACGGTGTTCAGCACTCTGAAATGGGCCGTAGCTGCATCGCTGTTGTTCATAGTTATGTTTCGTAGTTGTTTTCCCACCGAAAGCCAATAAATTAACAGTCAGAGATCGACTTGATGTAATTCGGTTTTGCTGTGGTAATGTGCTGGCAGTGGCCTGGTCGGCTGCAGTAATGCTCCCCCCCCCCCCCGTTAAGAGAACAGCTTTACTGCAAAACTGTCGATTCATCCATATAAAATTTTTTAGACGTGTTGAATTTATTATAGTTTGGTGACGTGCAATTTACATTTTTCTCTGCCAATAAATGGCGTAAAAAGAATGCGTACTCTAATTTTATGCAGTTGCTTGTGCACATCCCCGGGGTGTGTGTTTATTTATGAGGTAAACCCTCTTCATGGACAGTTACGTTTAATTTCTCCACCTTATCATCAAATGTGTGATCTCACTGGTGAAAATCATCCCTCCTTCTTTGCGCGTGTATCAGACACCGATTTCTGTTTCCTTGTAGCTTGAGATCTGCGTTCTTCTGGGTTGTTACGCACCGTATAATGATAGTTCTTTACAGACCTTTCGGGACTTCTCTATTCCATCTTCATGGGTCAAGAAATCCAAGAAGTAACTTGTCACCACTCACTCACTACTGTAATGTTTGAAGGTTAGCTAATTGAGCACAGTGTATTTGTGTCTGTCGAATGTGCTCGTACCTTTTCAACTCCTGTACCTCAGGCTGCCCGACGTGTTAACCTCATTTTCGGCCAGCAGTGACAGAAGTAGTTTGTGAGGTATTCAGAATATTTTCAGAATTTGCAAGCCGTTCGCCATTTCCATCCTTTTGCCCATTGTTTTAGAATCGGAAACCCCGTATTTTAAATTCAGATAAATCATTTGTAGAAAGGTTTAACACTTTATGGCATGGGCCTGCATTTTTTTTTATAGTGGTCCGCTTCTGAGAAAATCAGGACAGCGGGATTTGAATTTCACCTAAGGCGGTTCTTTATGTGACCGGCGAGAACCAAAATTGGAATTGCTGTGCGAGTTTTTGTGTAAACTTCCGTTATTCAAGTTAATATTAACCGTGCTCCGTGCAGTAGTCCAGTTCACAATGTTTATTCCGACAACTGCACAACAACAAAAAGACAACTCTAGTCGTTTTGTTGTTGTGAAGTTAATGTTAACTATGCAAATGCCCAGCTGGCGAAAACAGTTTACACAATTTACACAGCGCACGAAGGAAAAGTTTTACGAGATCATTGCGGCTATTTTGAATGATAAGGTGTGCAAAATTAAAACAACTTACACCAAAACATGTCAATACAGAACAAGAGGAAACGAAAAACATAGTATCAAAACTAAACACTAAAAGTGCTGCAACAAATGTAGACCAAACCAGGAATTGAAGTACTTTTGGTTAATGTATTTAAGCTTTATGCCTGCACATGTCTAATTTTATTTAGTTTTATATCTGGACATCTGTAATATAATTAGCAATAACTACTCTTTCCTTTGGGGGCACGCGGTCTCGCAGTTGCTTAAGGCCCTGCGCTACAAGCCGGAAGGTCATGGGTTCGATTCCCGATGGAGTCACTGGAATTTATAATTGACATAATCCTTCCGACCGCACAATGGCCCTGGGTCCGACTCAGCCTCTAACAGAAATGAGGACCAGGAATATTTCCTGGGGAGTAAAGGCAGCCGGTGCATAGGTCTGGCCTTACCACCATCGTGTGCCGATTGTCTGAAAATCTGGGAACCTCAACCTTCTGGAGGGCTTTGGGCCTGTAATAGGCTTGTACAGGATTGCTTTACCTTGCCTCTTTCCTCTGGTAACCACCTTCCTGAAGATGGCCATTGAAGGCCGAAACATTTACGAGGAGTGTGATATATTTATAAACTGTTGTTTTTGAATTGTCGTTGTACAGTTGTTGGAATAAGTATGTTGTTCGAGTATACAATTTTGTCGAAACCCTACCAACATTGTCTACCATTGAACATGCGAACAGATGGACGAGCGGGACCTCTGTGCTTTGTATTTATTTCATGCACTTTGCGTAGCCAGCACGCAGTGCGACAAGTGGGTGTCGCAATCAGTTTATGAGCGAAATACAAAGAATTTTCCCGAACAAATAGAAATAAAAACGTCGAGTTTTCTCGTCGTCGCCGTCAACATAATCCATTTCAGTTTTGTTCTGTCGTTTTGGGTGTGGGGGCCGATCAACCGTCCGGCAGTTCCCTCCAGATGACGTACCGTGGCTGCATGGCGACCTCCCTGCAACAAGACCTGCAGTGTGTCTCTTCGTCGGACGCCAGCCCTGTGATCTGTTCAGCAGTGGAGGCCCTGGCATGAGCCTTGGTATGGCGCTTAGGGTTATGCAAACCTCACCGCGATCGGGTGGAACTATCGTCGAGGAGGAATTAATGTGTTATAAAATTTTTTATCTAAAATTTACAAGGGATGGGCAAAATAATGGAAACAGTTGTGAAATATATACATTTCTTTATTAATTCGGGGTTGGGCCACCATTTACTTGTAATACAGTTTGTCTCCTTCTTGGAATAAACTGATATAAGTTCTGAACAGTCACTGTGGAATACTGTGCCGCTGTTCATGAAGAACATCTTATAGTTGCTTCAGAGATGATGGAGGGAATCTGCTTCTCATCCTGCTTTCTAGAACTGACCACGGTGGTTCGATGATATTTCAGTTTGGCGATTGTGCTGACCAGGGAAGATGTTAAAGTGCATCTCCATGCTCCTGAAACCAACACCAAACACTTCTGCCAGTGCGTATGGGCGAACTGTCATCTTGAAAAACTTTGTCTTTGTTAGGCAAACATACCTGGCCCGTAGGATGCACCTGGTTACCTGAGATGTTAACGCAGTCACTGGCAGTAATTCGACCATTCAGAGTAATTATAGGACCAGCAGAATACCAAGATATTGTTGCCCAAATCATCGCAGATACGCCTCTATGTTTCACAGTTGGAACCAGGCATTCAGGATTATAGACGTACTTGGGCGTTCGGCCTGATGTGGGGAACAACATGAAGGACGTCTCGTCTGACCATGTTACGTATTTCCAGTCATCAGACGTCCAGGTTTTATGATCGCTATACTATCTTTTACGCTTTTTAGCTTTGTTTTCAGTAATCAGAGGTTTAACAATTGCAGCTCTACCGTGGATGTTGGATTTGTGAAGCTCACGTCGGACTGTTGTGAGGAAACAGGGTCTTCATGGTGAATGCTGAGTTTTGATGTCACCTGTGCTGCAGCAGTTCTGTGATTTTTAGACATAATCATCTTCAGTGTACGGCGATTCCTTTCATTTAGTTTTGGTTTTCGGCCACTGTTCCTCTCAGCTGATGATGTCTTCCCATGATCTGTGTATGTCGTCATAACCTTGGGAACTGCTGCTCTGGATATACACCTAATGAAGTGGCCGTTTGATTACAGATGCTGCACTAAACGCGCACCTACAATCTGTTCTCTTTGAGTGTCTGAGAAGTCTCCCATTTTTCAGTACTTTCATACGAACTGTTACTGACACAACCTGTAATGCATTGACGCTGGCACTACACAGCGTCAACAAATAAAAGAATAATGAAAGATACTCTCAACTAATTTTCTGTCATTGCGGCCAACTCAAACAGTTTTCTCTATTGTCTAGTGTTTCCATCATTTTGTCCGTCGCCTGTAGGTGGCGGCTTTAATTCGTATTACCTGTCCTGGCGGTGGACCGACTGAGCCGATGAGGCAGGCATGTACTCCTGCTGTGAATGGTAGTTGTGTAGAAGCTGATGTGTTACGTACGTTCGACTGCCTGGTTCGTTAAATAGTGACTTACCTGATGGCTGTCCATGGAAGTGTATTTCAGCATCATGCGACGGTTGTGCTGCGTAACATTTTGTAATCAGGAATAGGAATATAGTATCCATACGAAATTCTGAGGTGGAAATGATGGTGATGATGTGAGGATTGATAATAGAACAGGGTGGGGCAAAATACCCTCCCTAATTTCAGTAGGGCATTGTGAAGGGAGGGGAGGACGTAGAAGGGTGGGGTTGGGCTCGAAAGGTGCAGGTAGTTGGGAAGTTCCCGTTACAACACTCCGCAGTCGTAAAGATGGTGTGGTCCAACGAGCAGCGCGCATTTGCCGTCGAAACCTGCTTTTCGCAGAGTCACTCTTTTGTAGCGGTGCAGCGTGCGTTCCGTACTCGCTACTAAATCCCCCTTCGGGACCGAGTACCGGACCGAAAATCCATTCTGTTGTGGGGTGAGAACTTCAGGGAAATGGGAAGTGTGTCTGAAAAAAGATGAGGACGACCACGGACCTCTCGAACACCAGAGAACATGGAGGCTGTCAGACGGTCCGTTTTGCAGTCTCCTAGGCGCTCTGCACGCAAACACCACGCAAACAACGGCCACCACTTGCAAGATATTCTTTTTAAGACTATGTGATTTAAAACTTCCCATGTTGTAGTTTCAGAATCCAAAAATAAAATTTTTGTA
>Ga0123352_10001386_pt1 | contig 32016 bp, 16 predicted proteins | sample TergutLab28metaG_FD_89700 | JGI IMG/M metagenome (GOLD analysis project Ga0123352, IMG submission 89700) | Labiotermes labralis P1 segment gut microbial communities from Petit-Saut dam, French Guiana - Lab288 P1 | ecosystem: Host-associated > Arthropoda: Insects > Digestive system > Gut ...
AATAAGTTTTATTTCATGCCTCTACATGTTTCGAGCACATGTGCTCGAAACATGTAGAGGCATGAAATAAAACTTATTGTGAAACAAATTTCGTGCATCAAGTTGGTTAAATACTGAGATAAATATAATACATTATTTTCTTGGCTGGTTGTTTCGGTTTTTACAAAACTATCTTCAGGCCATTCTTAACCACAGCGAGGTACATTCAGTGTGTACACACATTATGGGATGCTATAGCATTTACATAAAATCACAAAAATCATGAAAATGTTCCTTTAAAAATGAAAGTTTAAGATCTAAGTAGCATACATTTTGTAATTAAAAAGACATAGGTAAGTGTTCTTAGGTAGGAAGATACTGCCGTAATAAACATTATTTCAACACATTTTTATATCGAGTTGGTTTAAAACTCGCAGTTCGAATAAGACACTGTTACACTTAGTTAAAACCAAAATCTATGGTATGATTGTGCCTAAATGTTTTAAAAATAAATTAGGTTATGATAACATATTTTATCCCCCCCTACCTAAATGGACATTTTCATAACTCAGACGACGACAATAGAACTGGTCAATTCTGTTTTCCCTAAATGCCCGTACAAATACACAATCCAAAATGTGGAAAGCCTTCAAATTAGTCCTGGATCCTCACATAAACGTATTTGTAAATTTAAAGTGGAGCTAACGCACAATATATGAATAAAATGCTTGAAATATTACATTGAATATTTTGTAGAAGTGACCAGAGGAAACGGTTTAAACATAAATTGTATTTCCTACCATGAAAATAATATTGATAATTTCGCACACATGATAAATATTTTATTTGAAAATTATCGGTTCGCTTTTCATATTAAAACAGCACACGCGTTAAACAGACAAGTTCCATTCATCAGCGTCTTATTGTTTTATCAGCAGGCATGGAAACAGCGCTCCTGGTACATCCGGAGGACCAGGTTGCAAAACTAAAGTACTGAATTCTTCACTTACAGATTGTGGCCACTTCTATAAATATATCACGCGGAAGTGTGGAAATTATTTCTGTTGCCCAGTTTTAACCAGTGTTAAGTGCGACCATGTCAACACGGCATGGCGCAGCTTCAGGTTGCGGATGCAGGAACGGCCTCCGTTATGGACGGTAGCTGCAAATATATTGAATATGCAGTCTGAACAGCCCACAAGGAGTAATCCTTCAGCTTGGTAGTTTGGTGATTTGCTAACAACTCCTTACCTTAAGAACTTCACAAAGACCTCGGGTTTGGAATCCTCCTTTGGACTAAGAGGTGTTTTATGATCTCTACTCCTCCGAAAATATAATTGAGATGATCAAATCAAGAAGGAGGTAGGCGGCGCATCCGGCACTTTGAGGGAGGAGAGGTACGTACCGGATTTGATGGGGAAATCTGAGGGTAAGTGGCCACTTGGAAGACCTGAGTGTAGATGAGAGTATAATATTAAGATGTATCTTCAAGAAAAGGTATGGGAACATGGACTGGATTGATGTGATAGGGATAGGTGGCGGGTTGTTATGAATGGGGTAATGAACTTTCGGGTTCCATACAATGAAGGAAATTTCTTGAATATCTGAAGACATGTTAGATTCTCAGGGACTCTGCTCTACCCAGTTAGTTACTTAATTTTGATACTTATTTTTCGTCAGACATATTTGTAGTCTGAGAGGTAGAACCGTAAATGGCAGGGCACGTTTACACGGATTAGCGCTTTCAGAAACAAAGGAATATCGTGGTTCACCATCTTGAAAATGTTTTGAATTATAAATTCTAAAATATGGCTTTAGAAACTTATCCAGTACCACTTTCTCTATCCTTGCAGATTCAAAATTCTTCCCTTTTCCTTTTTCAATTTTTAGACAATATTTCCTTCCATAATTTATTTGGATATAATTTACTCTTAAATTTACACAAATTTTCATTGTCATCGACATTACGTTGTGCTTAGCCGGACCGCAACTATTCTAATGTGACTTCCTTTTGCACAATTGTTCAACTTCCTCCGAGTGTTAAATGGCGCTCTCGCAGAATCAGCTTCCTCAAGTCCCTCTGTCTCTCTGTCAACTTCTCCGTCTGTCCTTCTGGCTGTGTGCAGTCCGTCCGCATGAAACAACTCGACCCCCCACTTGACAGATTTTCTTTAAATCTGATATTTCAGTATGTTTCGGAAATTGTCGAAATACTTTAATTTTCATTAATATCTGAGAAGGAAAACTTGTTCTGTCCATGACGACCTGCTTACATTTGTGAAAATATTTCGCTCAGTTCTTATTAGAATGAGGAATTTTTCAGACAATTGTTGCATTCCCCGCTGTTAATAATGGGGGTTCAATTTTCGAGATGAGTATATGCAATATTAATCTGATTACGTGAATATCAAATTTAGTTCGAATGCACCATGCAAGAATTTACATAAAAATTATGTCTGATACAAAACCCGAAAAATACCAGTCTTACTTGGGGCTCATAGCCTCCCATATGTTTTAATAGCCTTAAGTCCGTCTTGGTAGGTGATCTGTAAAAAAAAACTTTATGGAGGAAACTCCCTTTTGAGCAGCTGATATTCAGCGAATTTGTGAAAAAAAATCTTTTTGTTATGTAGCGGGTTGGATTACAAGAGTATTGACGCTCCTGAGGGTTAGGTTGCCACCATTTAAAAGAAGACAGGTTTTTATTCGGGGGATGAATCAGGACGCGTGGTACCCGACACTTGGATGTAGGAGCGGTAACACTTTTTTAGACAGCCGTTACCCTTTAATATCCAAAATTTCTTAAGAATGACGCATATTTACAGAAGCAAGTTACAGTCAACCTAGTGTGCACTAAGCAAATTTTGTGACCTTTTGACCTAACATCGGTCGTTATTGGAGCAGTAAGGCTACTTATTTCCGTGCAGAATTGTGAGTAATAATGGTGTTGGAAGCAAAATGCTGTGAGTTATATCTGCAGTACCTTCCTACCTGTGTGAATGTTGGCCAGTTGATTGATTATCACCCAAGTAGTACTCCAAAGTGCACAGTGTCTATCTTTCCACTCACTCTTCTCTGAGATGAACTGGTGAATTATCCATGAATTAACCGAATTAGAATGGGATTTTGTACCCAAAATTGGTTTCAACCCACTTAATTGTTATTTCCTCAATTTTTGAAACCTCTGAATGATTTCACGTGACATCCCTCATTGCTGACTTTGCATTCAAGAGTCTTTTCTGTCCTGGCTAATTTTTGTCTTGCATTTCTTTCTTATCCAAAGGTAATAATATAAGAAATTAATACAATAAATTCGTTTCCTTCGGCATCTACCAAAATTACCTTCCGCTGATATTTATATTTCTTTTTCTTCTAACTTCTATAATTAAGAATGTTTCCTCAGACAGAAAGGGAGAGAAGAAAGGGAGTGAAAACAATAACAATGATTCTAATTATGTATACTGAATGCAACAAAGAAATAAATATTTTAGAACAAGAAGGAATAGTAAAAACTACAGTCACTTAATTTTTCTAGTATATTAAAAGTGTTTTAATTCTTAGGACAATTGAATTTATTATAAATTGCAAATTCGTTCCACTAACAATGGGCTTCGCTGTAGCCGGTTTTGGACTTGTCCTTTTTTTCCTAAACACTGCAGATGTTGCAACACACTGGTCACCAAAAAAAACCCTACCTGTCAAAATTCAGGGTGGTATATTTTTGATATTGTTGAATCCGAATATGACAACCAAATTGCCCTATCACACATCAATGGTGAGGGAAAGGGGATTAAATTATTAAACTGCTTTTCTAATAAAAATAATTTGTTGGTTTCTAATTAAAACACTCAATGTCAGATAGCGAAAATTGTCTCTAAATACAGTATCATAACTCGAAAAAATTCAATAGATATTCACTTCGCCTTTTTGTGCCCATTATTTTCGCCAGTTTGTCTCTCTTATAAGACTACAGCAGTATTCAGCCAACATATCTGGAATCCATTTTCCACTGTGCCCCTTTTCAATTTGGGAAATATCCTGATTGAAATTTTCGCCATGTCCCTCGGAGACGGCTGCCATATTTTCAGGAAAAAATCCAAAATGGAATGCAAAAAATGACGTGTGAGTGACATGTTACACCCCATAGCACTTTGTGATGAAATTAGATCTTGCACAATTTCGCTGTAATTTTCATCTTTTTCATTGCCAAGAAAGTTTCTGCAGAAGTTTTCAAATGCCTTCCAGGCTCTTCTTCCTTTAAAATTTAATTTTGTTCTGAAGTCTTTTTCTCCGAATAGTTGTGTAATTTGTGGAGCAGCGAAAATTCTTTCTTTCAACTTGGCCTCATGTATTGTGGGGAATTTTTGCCTTAAATAGGCAAACCTTACGCTTATTTCATCCATCGCTTTCACAGATTTTTTTTTAACTAAGCTCGATATGCAATGGAGACAAATATATTTTAGACATAGTTGAATAAAGAGAGACCAACTTGATGTCACTTGCTTTATTATTTCAGTGCTTCAGCCTGCATACGGATACCACACCACACCACCCCAGCCAAACCACAACGTAACATCAACACACATCGAACCAGAACAATACAACCCATGAAATAACTCATCAAATAAGTCGCAAGCTCCTGAGGATGGATGTATTAACATCCGAAACATGTTGAACAGTAAATAATGAAATAATAAAGCAAGTGACATCAATTTGGTCTCACTTTATTCAACTATCAAGATGATACACGGTCCAATAAACGTAATATTTTAGACATATCTCCTAAAGCAGGATGTGCCACATTCTACTGACGTGATGTTGTTTCTGAGCTGAGTGGCCATGTTGTTATTCTACAGACGGAATCCCGCGTTCGGCTGTCCCATTCACATTTTAAGGAGCAGAAATTAGTGTATCCGCCTGGCAGCACAATAGGCATTGCTATGACGTTTAGGTCAGTGATTATGTTCCACCCGTGTTCTTCTTAGCACATATGTTTGCAGCAAAAACTGAAAGTTTTCTTGCGTTTATTTCATGTGAACTGCATGGACCAGTGCGATAGAAGGGAACTTATTTCCATTGTGGAATAACACCCCCTTCCAACTGAATGGATGAAGCAATGAAATCCTTCATTCTCCAGAGGTGTGTTCAAGTTGGAGTTCTATCTATTCTTGGATGTTATTGCAGTACACTATATCACCACCCATTGAGCAATACGTTGCTATGTCTGACTGCCTCTTCCTATAAAACGATATTATTACACCTTTCTCAAGGAGATTCCACTGCTTATGCCATGAACCAAATAATTGTGCCTTTGTTCGGTCGCTGTGATTAAATGTCAGCGTGTTTAGCGCCTCTTTAATTTGCAGTATGATAATTTCTCACTGTTAATTCAAGGGGCGCTAAAGATCTCGAAAGAAACCTTGTCAGTTTCAGATATAATTTGATAAAATATTATTCTGGTTATTTACGTGACTTAAACAAGTAAAAATATATGAAGAGTGTAAATATTTTAGGTGCAGTTTTAATTTTTTTGGCCATTCAACTGATGTATCAACTTGTATTATCCAAACAGAGAGTGATATAAACATTTTATTCAGACATTTAGGTTTCTAAACGTATTTCCCATAAAAACCAATCAAACTTTAAACTGATGCCGATCAGTGACATCATATCTCTCATCTTTCTCTCTTATTAAACCGTTATGAGGCAACTAAATGTGCTAAATGGTATTTTATGTGATTCTATTAAGTATCTTAACAGTAAATCAAAGAAGACACTTTCTACGAAAGCATTGTGATATGAGGAACGTGTAATTTGACTGTAACAAGACAGATGTGTTAAAAAAAAACATTCTGGCGCATAAATGTAGTGTGATTACCTGTTCGGCTATCCTAGCAGCCCATTGCAGTGCCACTCGAAGAGAGAGCTTTTATGATTATCTTATTCAGCCGACAACATTAAGACGCGCTTTGTTCTTCAAGTAAAGGGCCAGATGTTTCTGCCCGGCTTCAATCACATTTGGACTTGCTCGACTTTTTTTTATTAAAGCCCCTAACACAAATTTCAATGCAATTCTTCCAGTGGGAACCGCGCTGACTCACACGAACAAACGGACAGACTGACATGACGAAAGTAACAAGCGCCTTCTAAAAATCTGGATTAAAACTGTGTCTACTTAAGAATTAAGCTGAAATATGCAGTCACAAAAGATTTAACCTGCAGAGCGAACGGTTCATTGATACTCGAAAAATGCACGAAGAGAGAAAATGACAAACTTTCTTGATGACCTGCGGGGTCAATATGACGATAAAGCCCCAACACTTGTAGACCACCAGTGCCTTCTTCATCAGGGAATACTCTTGTCGTGGTTATGAAGAAATGTCTCCGAAATTTTGGGCTTCAAATCTAACCTGACACTGCTAGTTGCCAGAATCTGCCACGAAATGCTCCCAGTCCGATTCCTTCAGTGAATCTCACTATCATTCACCTCATAGTTCTGTCAATAAGGCTTTGACCTTATCCAATCTTCCATCAAATGGGCATACCGAAGTTATACTGGGGGAGGGGGGGGCTAAGGGTAATCGGAATGCGAATTTAATCTCGTTTTTTGTCATCATCTTCGTTCTTCATGAGAATTACATTCCGACACTGAATCAAGTTCGTAAGTCCATAAGCAGTATGTCTTATGACCTATGTTCATGCTAGCAGCCACACGCTGGCCCTGTTTGTATCAGACATCTTGACATTATAAGGGAATGTACTGCCATATAATACAGTATATTGGGTTAGAATAAAGTGTATATCATCTGGGTAGCATCGGCAGAGACATCTAGAGTAAGGATCTGCAGTATTGCATTCCTGAACAGATAATTCGAGGCGAGGAGGCAGAATACTGTGTAAACCTAGATATGTCCCTGATATAGGTTTTATCTAATTCGTGGTGTAACATACTAAATTTTCTATGCGTTATGTGCGTTTTTCACAAACAATTTTAAAGGTATTTCCTATATTGATCCGCGTGGTCATCGATGGAGAACAGTTAAAGTTAACTGTAAAAAACATATGAGATATAATGACATCTGAGGGTGCTGTAGTACCCAACAAAGGATGTTAAGAAACTGATTAGGTTTACTCTATTAAGTGGTAATAATAATAATAATAATCATAATCATAATAATAAGAAGAAGACGACGATCCTAAAATATAAAAGACCTTACAGTAGAAATACAGCACATGTGGAATGTAAAAACAAAGGTAATACCAGTAATAATAGGGGCGACTGGGACTATTTCAAAGTCATTCAGAAAATACGTGAGCAACATACCGGGAAAACTGATCGTACAAATTCTCAGCTTTCTTCCTACACCAAAAGTGCAACTCTTCACTTTTCTCACCCCCTTCAACAATGTAATCTCTGAACTGTATAGTTACACCAACATTGCAAAATCTGAACCTTACCATCACTTAACAGTGAAGCCTCTGAGCTTTGTGACTACATCAACAATGTAACCTCTGAGTTTACTCACCATACCAACAATATAACTTCTGAGCCTTAACATTACATCAACAGTAAACTTCGAGCTTTCTCACTGCCTTAACAATGTAACCTCTGAACCTTATGAATTCAACAGTGCAAACTCTGAGCTTTGTCTCTACATCACCAATACAAGAGCATGAATTTTCTCACTGCCTTAACAAAGCAACTTCTGAACTTACTCATTGCAATAACAATATAAATTCTGAGTCTTATCATTACATCAGTGTAAGCTCTGAGCATTCTTACTACTTTCTCGTGTACTTATTAATGTATTGATGTATTTTCCACATACAAACACGCAAACAGACACGCACACACACACACACACATATATATATATATATATATATATATATATAACTATTTTACGTGTCAGTTAATTTTTGCTCTGCTAGCAAAAAAAATACCTCCCTCCCCTCACCCCCATGAATCGAATAACGTATTACCACATTCATAAGAACTCGCCACTAGATCATAACATGTTCTGACGAATTCAGTTATCACTTTCACTCATTATTAGGAAGGGGAATATGATAATATGATAAATTAAAATTCCCAGACCTCGGCGAATTCCATATTTATTCACGGCTTATTTTTCTAATTTCCAGGAATAAGTATCTCGTTCTTTATTTGCACATAAATACTGTAAATAGAGTATGCTTTTGATCTGTGATCTGTAGACCAGTATCGGAAATAGCAGCCAAAGAATTCTGATGAAACATTCAGTGGTTGATTAATTCAATGCCCTTGATTGGCACAACCTTTTCCCCTCGCTTGCCCCCACAGCAAATTAAATTCTGTTTGCGCACCAAGCAATCAAACAACACTTGATAACTTCATAGTATAGAAAGAGGCCTAGATCCCCTAGCCGGCGTGTTCTTTTATACATCTGTCCCATTCCATTTTAGACATCTCAGTAGGTCTGAATTCCTATGCATATTTTCAACGACCAACGTAGGAATAAGGACCACTCTATGCTCTGTGGTCTGGTTGAGATGGATATCAAGTCCATCTGCTTGATTTGCTTCCGTACTTGGTGGCAGGCTGTACACACACAATGCAGTGTGCTCTACTGTGCACAATTCTTTTGTATTGGCAAATTGATGGTTTGTCGTCAGATTTGAGATTTTCAGAGCGACGCTATTGACGATTAGAGCTTGTGGGACATATTTCCGTGCCGACTGGTAAATAGTAATTATTTGTAGTAAATATTGTTAACGACGGATCTCGGGGACCGTGCTGTCTAAGGCGTAGATCTTCAGCTGCTTTGTTCCTGGGATTGCGGGTTCTGAACCCGCTTTATGCATGGATGTTTGTTTCTTGTGCTCGTTGGGTGTTGTGACAGTAGCGGTCTCTGGTAACGAACTGATGACACGTTCAGAGAAGTGTTATCGGAGGTGTGTGTGTCTAACTGTGTGTATGTGTGTGTTTGTGTGTGTGACCTAGAAAAGTCAATGAGGGGACCTAGACGCCATATGGGCTCTAATAGCACAAGATATAATTATATATGAATTTAATAAATTAAAAACTTTAAAATTTACGTTGTTCAAGTAGAGTGTAGACTTGAAACTAATTTGGCAACTTAACTAGAAATTCTAAATTTATACAATTGGCAAAATTATAAAACGGGCAAGAAACTTATTTTACTTTTACACTTTGAAATTGTTAGGATATTATTTATGCTTGTAGTGAATTATTAGATAAAATAGAATAGATATTTATTTTTATAACTGTGATAGGTTTATTTGTGAAATTGACTAAGTGATTGTGTTATACAACTTAGAATTCTATTTGTTAAACTTTGCGTATGTCAGAAGCTTTCTGACTGGTAGTAGTTACTACCGATGTGTTTAATACAAATCAGTGTTAATTAGTTCGCTACCCACATCCAGTGACACTGAGAGGAAAAGCTTAGTAAGATCTAGCAGATCTAATCAGTATATTTGAGTACAGATTTCGATATGACGAACAACCTCCGAAACGGCGTTACACACACACACACACACACACACAAACACACACACACACACACACACACATATATATATATATATATGTACAAACAAATGCACGAAGAAAAGAAAAACAAAGAAAAGGCCGTATGATGGATAATACAGAGTCACAGAAAACAATAAGAACACCCGAAAGAGTAACATGATAGAAAGTCGAAATTTTGAAGGAGCGGCAGAGGAAAATTACTTGTGCATTTGTGCTTTTTCGCAACCACAGAAACGGGAGACATTTTAAAATAGTCAATATTACCAGCCGTCTGTTTCATGTTCAAGACAATACTCGGGAAGAGACAGAAATTACATGCGAGGTCTGAGAAGGAAGAGTCGGATATTCACGTCAGCCCCGCATATAGAACGCAACTTCGATGTACGTACAGAGGACACGAACTGCTAAGACGGCAGACGCGAAATTGAACATAAGGTGCTGCACAAATTGCAACCTTGTGCTGTTCTTGTAGGTGGTGAGATCGGCAGTTAAAGTAACGTAGTTGATACTGGTGATGGTGACAGTGTGATAATAGAGCCTGTTGTTTTCTTGGATGCGAGCGTGCATTTGGGGGGGGGGAGTGGAGGGAGGGGCACACTGTCTCCCTTTTTAGAGGTAGAAGAGCCTGATAGTGCAGACAGCACAATGCCCAAAGCTCGAATACTCATATACCAATATACACTGTGTCAAATACAATAAAACCAAACCTTTCACAAAAATATTTATATTTTCGAATTATGCGTTGTGTTTCCTGAGATTGGTCAATAAATAAAATAAACTCCCTGACACAACAAACCACTGACTCTTTTTTGTCGTAGCCACATGTTACGAACTTGTGAGGTCATCATCAGTCCAACAATCAGTAACGCTTAGAAAGGAAGATACAAATATCTGTGCCAAATTCATCTCACTTCCAAAAGTCACAATTCAGTCTAAACTTAAAGGACGTTGCAGGAAATTACTCTTTATTTCGAGACACTGAAGGAACTAGACCTCTTGTGGATGATGCTACAATTGAGCTGCAAGAAGGAGGGAGCGGTACGTAGATTTGTGGAGTGGCTTCATATGACACTGGAATGGTCTAGCAAAGGGTTGTGTCGAAAACTATTAATGAAGAGTCAGATTTCTTAAATTTCGACTAATGCTGCATCGAGCTACATGCCGACTAAGATTTGAAGGACTATGGGCCATAGATTATTAATTGCTGCTTATAAAACCTTAAATTTATGATTACAGCACAATATGTAGATTGGCGAAATGAATGGAGAGATTGGACAGAGCCAGAATTAGAAGTGTCCCAGTGGAATTGTCAACTGCCGACCTCACGAACAAGTCAGATATGTTCATTTCATAATTATGTTCTTCTGTAACGTGATACGTGTAGTTCGGTAGACACCATTTTTACGAAGAAAACTGCTGCTCCCCTATTCACAGTACAGTTGTATACAAAATACATCAAATTACTGCAAAGTTTCGTTCTTCATAACTCGCAGTCGCTCAATCCTTAAATTTGATATTGTAATTTTAATTAAAATTTAGATACAACGTGTTTAATTCACTAGCAAGACGGTATTCGTATTCAGTCCAACCATCATTTACAAGTTTTATCTACGAACCGGGATAGAACGTAAATGAAGCCATGCCTCCAAGAGCGTATAAAACCACTATGTGGACAGCAGAGTTGGTATTGCAAGAGCAGATTCAGCCGACACTACACTCCCTCTCCCGGATCTCCATCCTCTCAGAACCCCTGCTGTGGCTGGCCGCACACTACATTCGTACAAACAAATGTCTTAAAATGCAACATGTCATATAATGTGAATTGAGTATTGAATTTAACATGAAGTGGTCAGTCTAACTCACCTGTGTTTATTATTCAAAATCCACATGGTTCGGTCTACAGATCGACCATCGTCAGGCCAAAATACACAGTCATTAAGAATCCGACAAAAATGCAATATAGAATGCGTCGATTTTTTTTCGCGGGGTCCCATAATTTTACAATTTTTTATTTGCCAAAAATTTGTAATTTTTAAATGTTTGTATTTTTTTAAAATTTTTCCTCATTTTGGCTTATGTTCGTGTTAAACTGGTTAGGGTCTTGAGCTTATAGTGATTTGTCTTCTTTCCCGGAGAGACATTACGAAACTCATACCCATGTTTCTGTTAAAATTTGACTGGTGCTGTTGCTGATAGGACCAGAGGCAGTGGAGAATTTGTAATTGCGTGAAATGATTCTTTAATGCCACGTGACGATGCTTGGTGCGTAATATAATCAGTAGCCACTTCCCTGGAATATGAACAAGTTAATATGCACTATTCACAGTTTCTCTGCAGCTCACAAATCACGAAACGATTCCCAGAGTGGATGGGGTTGATTGGCTCTTCAAGTACTCCGCAGGGACATGCTGACTGTAGGGGAAACTGATGTACTGCTACTGGTACGAGCGACAGGCTTTCAGACTGCTACTGGTACGAGCGACAGCCTTTTGTACTGCTACTGGTACGAGCGATAGGCTTTTGTATTGCTACTTGTATGAGCGACAGCCTTTTGTACTGCTACTGGTACGAGCGACAGACTTTTGTACTGCTATTGGTACGAGCTACAGGCTTTTGTACTACCGACACACAAACTAAAAAATATCAACATTTCCAGTAGCGTATAGTGCACTATACCAGTGCACTCGGATTGGGTAGTAGCAACTTGCCATTCGCTACGAAAACTTGAGAGCATGAGCGTCAGTCACATTTCTGACAGTTATCGTCTCGTGTTCTGTGAACAGTAAATATGATTTATACAGAAACCGGTTCAATTGATCCTTTCACTTAACTGAAAGTTCACGCCATGAATACAGATTGTAATTTTTATAGTCGAGATGGGAGGACAATATTTTATAAAAGAATTAGTGGGGGAAAATTTTGGAAACTTGTTTATTCTTAGTTTTGTTAATATAATTTCATTTAGTTAATACCGAACTAAGATACTTTTATTTTGCAGGAAGACAATGGTTGTATTTCTTAAAATCTACTAAACTATAAGTTAAATATTGTGTATCAATGAACAGTGCCACAGTCCCATGTACATGGTCTTAATGTTCCCATTAACAGGACTATCCCTTGGCAGCCAAATATTGCTAATTGTGAATAAATGTTCCAAGAATTTGGCGACTCAGACTTGAAGAATTTTTCTTTGTAAAGAGCGAGGTCCATTTACATTATGTTTAAAAATAGAGTTTTGGTAAGTCAGAGAGAAATAGCTACTTTTTCACTACAAAAACTAAACAAATATTACTTACGAAAATAAGAGGTGGTGCCTGTGACGTTTATGTGGGAAACACTTTACACTCTGTGGAGAAAATACGGTGTTTCCACATTTTACGGCAATTGGTAAATGTAGCTACTACTGGGCTCAAAATAGTTACTAAAATAATGACTCGCAACTTTACATAGAAAATTTTGAAAATTAATTATTATACGTGTGTCTCTATTTCTGTGCAGCGGACGACACACGCCAATAGAGTGCTGTACTGCAGTAAAATCGAATGTCCTTGTCCAGAGACTAAAACTGTTGCTTCGTATTCGGGAAGTACTGTGTTCAAATGAAGGTAAGATGTTTAAAAAACTGACAGAGACTTTTCCTGAATTTTCTCATTTTCGTCCACTAAATTATACATTTGTTATTCAGTAACTGTCGTATCATTCGACGCCAATATTCTGTGCTAATGGCGGTCTTATTGAATCAACTAAAAATTAATAGTAATTAGCAATCAATCTTTTAATGTTGTTCTGGGAATGATAAAATTACATCTTGTAGTAAAGACCTTTATCCTACGGTGTCGGGATTTAAATATAGTCGAAGATTTATGAAAAAATTTTAGTATTATTTGCAAAAAAATAAAATAGAGTTATAAAATTGTATTGGGTGGGAAATAAAATAGAGAATATGCAGTGCGTTTTAAAAATGTGGTAAATTCCTTGTTGCCATAATACTTAAGATGAATCTCTAGGGATGTTTTCTTGCGTGTGTTTGCAAATGCAAACGAAGGTCGTAGAAAGTTAAATAATTTTTTGAAAATTTTCTGATATGAAACATTAGTAAAAAAGTCTGCTAAAATTTATAAGGGATCATTTGTGTTTTTATTTTATCCCTCTCTCCTTCTTTGTTTTCTTATCTCCTTCTTACATTTGCATTCACCTCCCTACGTGACCTTAAAACACTGAATTTTTTTTACATCTTTGTAATTTATGTGGCGCTGTTTTAAAAATATCGCTGCCACCAGTGTAAATATGTCATAGATAGATGTGTTTAATTAAAACGTAATGAGAAAGAAATAACATATATTGTCAATCATAAACCGTCGTCTATTATGTACATTCAGTTTCATATGTACTGTATAGTTCAGATTTCGTGAACTATAAGGGCAAAATTATTTATCTCTGTTGGCCCACCGCGGACAGCGGGCAGAGTGCGAACAGCCAACCGTTTGATCATCCACACACAGGCGGACCAAGCGTGATTTGCTTATCACAAGTGGCACACCCATTAGGATGACACAAGAATTAAACAAACCATTTAAAAATGTCAAATGCACGCGGTGGGTTTTAATTACTGCGATAATCGCGGCCATTCGATGACGTCACCCACCGGACGATCAATGTCCACCAGAAATGAATGACCATTAACCACTTCGCACACAAAATAAAAGCTCTCTCCTACCCTGCAAATCAATTTCTGTTCAGCGCATGTGCAGAAGATGAGTTGTGTTATCTCCAATTATGGCAGGGTATGATAAAGTTTCGAGCTGAGTTAGGACGTAGAGGAACGGATAAATATTCTTTAATTTCCTAGGGTAAAGAAGAAACGTATTTTATGTAATAACTAATATCCCCTAACTGGCATATCTTACATCACATTTCCTGAGTGATATTCATAAAAATATCTTTATGTGTGTGAAGTTTAAAACTGATATCTGCTTTTAATGTTAACTGTAAAAACTCAGTGGTAATGAAACAGTCAGTGTGCTCTACCTATAAAGTAACGATGAGGCACTGTCGCTTATTGGTGAGATGCATATTACTGTCAACAAACACAAAAATGTTTTTGTGGCTAATTTATGACACCAATTCATGTATTTGAATTTATAAAAGATAAAAAAGTGGGCCGGGTAGCTCAGTCGGCATAGCGACTTACTACGGGCTGGAAGGTCCGGGATCGAATCCCTGTGGGGACGGTATTTTCCGCCCGTCCAGACCGGCCCTGGGGCCCACCCAGCTTCCTGTAAAATGGGTACCGCGTCTTTCCCGGGGGTAAAGTGCGGCCGAGGCGTGATGCTGAACACTCAGCCCTTCAAGTGCCATGGTCATGGAAGATTAGAGCTATACCGCTACCCACCCTCTGGGCCACACCAGCCCTGTAATGGAATCACTTTAACTTTTTTAAAAGATAAAAAATCAGGGAATGATGTAGGGCATCAGTGACTTCAAGAAGGATTACCAGCCTAGAACAAATATAGTACGGGATGGGAAGGGTGATTTCGTTAGAGACTGCCACAGTATTTTCTCTAAGTGGAGGAACCATTTCTTTCAGCTCTTTATAGCACATGGAGCTAATGATGTTAGGCAGACAGAAATACACACATCAGAACCACTAGAGCCTGAGCCGAGTGCCCTTCAGTTCGAGATGGTTATTGAAAAGCTAAAAAGACTCAAATCACCAGGTATTGATCAAATCCCAGCAGAATTGATTAGGGAAGGGGGTAGGACAATTCGCTCTGAGATTCATAAACTATTAAATCGATTTGGAATAAGGAGGATTTGTCTGAGCAATGGAAGGAGTCAATCATTGTACCTATTTATAAGAAGGGCGATAAAACATGTTGTAGTAATTATAGAGGCATATCACTTTTATTAACTCCGTACAAAATTTTATTCAACATCCTGTTGCCAGGAGTAACTCCATATGCATAGGAAATTATCGGGGATCATCGATGTGGATTTCGACGCAACAAATCAACTACTGATCATATATGCTTCATTTGTCAAATAATTGAAAAAAATGGGAATACAATGATGCAGTGCATAAGCTATTTATTAACTTTAATAAGTCTTATTATTCAGTTAGGGGGAAGGTCTTGTATGATATTCTCACTGAGTTTGGTATCCCCATGAAACTGCTAAGGCTAATAAAAATGTGTGTAACTGAAAAGTATAACAGAGCCCGGGTAGGCAAACATTTGTCTGACACGTATCCTACTGGGATTTATTTGAAACAAGGAGATGCTTTATCGCCATTGCTCTTCAACTTTGTTTTAGAGAATGCCATTAGGGTGGTTCAGGAAAACCAGGATGGCTTGAAATTAGATGGTACACATCAGCTTTTGATTTTTGCTAATGATGCTAATATGTTGGTTGGAAGCGTATATAATATAAAGGAAAACACAGAAACGTTGTTAGTATGTAGTAAGGAGACTGGTCTAGAGGTGAGTGTTGATGTAACTAAGTACATGATCATGTCTCGAGATCAGAATGCAGGACGAAGTCACAATATAAAAATTGATAACAGTTCCTTTGAAAGGGTTAAAGATTTCAAATGTTTGGGAAAACCTTAACATATTAAAATTCTATTCAGCAAGAAATTAAGGGCAGGCTGAAGCCAGGGAATGCTTTCTATCATTCGGTGCAGAATTTTTGTCTTCCATTTTGCTATCCACAAATTTAAAGATTCAGATATACAAAACTATAATTTTACCTGTCGTTTTGTATGAGTGTGAAACTTGGTCGCTCACTTTGAGGGTGGAACGTAAACCGAGGATGTCTGAGAATAGGGTGCTGAGGAGAATATTTGGGCCTAAGAAGGACGGGGGAACAGGAGAGTGGAGAGAACTATAGAACCACGAACTTAATGATCAAATCGGGAAGAATGAGATGGGCGGGGCATTAGCAGATATAGGGAACAGTAGAGGCGTAATCCGGGGTTTGGGCGTGAAACCTGAGAAAAAGAACCTCTTGGAAAACCTAGGAGTAGATGGGAGTAAAATATTAAGATGGACTTTTAGGAAGTGGGATTTGAGGGCATGGACTGGATCGATGTGGCTTAGGATAGGAACAGGTGGCTGGCTCTGGTGAATGGGCTAATGAACCTTCGCGTTCCATGCAAGGTACGGACTTTCTTGACTAGCAGAGAACCGCAAAGCTACTCAAGAAAGACTCTGCTCCATGGAGTGAATGTTTATGCGCCAGCAAAAATGAAACCTCTTCAGGTATTGATGTAAAGTGCTAGATACTTGTGTCCGATTTTAACTAAATTTGTGGGTTCTGTCACTGTAATTCGTCCAGTGGGATTCGTACTGATATATAAAGACAGACGGACAGACGGACATGAAAACTAATAAGCGCTTTTCGTGACTGTGAGAGAAAGCTTTATGTCTCTCCTCATTTCGCCCTATTTACTTGGAAGGTGATCCATTGCATTTAAGATTCAGGCCATCAACTACAAAACCCACACCGGCGAATGCTGAGTGTTAATTCCTGAATTTGTATTAGCGGTAGGTCTGATTTCAACGAAGAATGTGCTAACATTCTCTCTAAATGACTTAAACCTAGTGCTTTGGAACAAAGTCCTTCCAGAGAAATCGAGATTTTCTTTGCTAAGTATGAAGTCCGCGTCTTGTGTACTGATCAACGGTTCACACTTGTGTTCACAAGAAACCACCAATGATCCCGATCATGAAGAAGATCAATCGAGGCAACAATTTCCATTCTCTTTGTTATGATGCTTTTTGTTACCAAGATCCTGTCTAAATCCAGGTATTCCAGTATGTATCTTTAATTCAAAATTTTGTATTGAAATTCTGCATTTATTTCTTATTTCTCGCATCGTGCTTCATTTTCCACCATTCTCATCCACATCGCTTTCACACCCCAGTAATATTTCAAGAAGATCAAAATTATAAAGATTTGCAATACGTAATTCCTTTGTACTGTTACTTAGTATCTGTAACAATGACGGTAACAAGTGAAGTGCCGCCTCCAGTTGACATGCAGCAATGTTTGTAACGCTAAGGAAGGCCAGGCACTTCGGCTGCAGATAACGTAAGTCTTTGTATGCGAACATGTCTGGGCGATCCTGGTGCTTGAAGATTTATGATTCCACTAAACGTTTAAAAAAAATATATTTAATTTTTAGAATGCTTTGTATAACACAAATTTGTCGTTGCTTTATGGTCTTACTGTTTTATGTGTCCTCCAGTTAGAAACGCTTCTTTTCATGACCGTCTCCACACAATTCCCCCTTATGCCCGACTGTAAGCCATTCTGTACAAAATCATCCATAAAAACTGTCTCCATAAGACCTAAATTTATACAACCTAGTTTCTGCGACAATCTACAGACGACCGTTTCTATATTTCGTTTATTTTCGACGTTCTCTTTGAAAGTGCCCTTATAATACCTTCTCCGTGCTACCGTGTCTCTACTACCGACTCCACGTGACCTCTAAGCGACGAGATCTAACAATGAATACCTACTTTATTTTCGAATATCTCAGTTATCGAAAGAATGTAAATTAGAAATTTTGAAGTTGTTTGGCTGGAATTTTTCAGTAATTTTAAGATTCCTTACCCGAATATCACATCAACATTTCCTGGTACTTATATAAGCTATTTTTGTACCCCACTGGTTTTGTAAGACAAACGCCGGGAAATAAATCTACGCCTACACAAAACATAGATGAGTTTCATGGGTCAGTCTGCGTGACCAGTTTAGCCTGGTGGAATATTAGTGATAACGATATAACACTGCCTCATGATTAAACTCGTATAAAGTACGTCTACATCCCAAAATTAGATGTCGGTGTAGTCGATGGATTTTATTACAGAAATATACATGTGTTGAATTACGCCTTGTTATCGCTATGTCGAGCCTTGATGGCTAGATTCCTCGTGTTGACGTCATTCTCTTCGGTTTCCGGATGTACCCGTCATATTCATCCGTGTATTTACATAACGTGTTTCTGTTCTCTGATTACAGTATACTTTGTTAAATAACAATTTACGTGTCAGGAATTATCCATTGCTGTGTTGTTAGAATTTCTGTTACTGAATACGTCTGGTGGTTGTTCATGTTTGAATCTATGGCTGTTTTTCGACGCATTTGCTCAGCACTTCTTTTGATGTTTTGTAAGCAATCGTTGAGAGAGTTCTACACTTTCCGAATTGGGTAGTGATCATACTAAACCTTTATTTTGGCAAAGCTGCTTCGTCATACACAATTTTCACCACTGTATTGAATACTGCCATGGACCTTACCCCCCAAGTTATGTGAAGTGTTTCACAACATTTTTCCCACACACCCGTTGTTGATGCGCTTTTTGATTCGTAAAATAAACAGCGATTACTTCGTTGAAGCCTGTTGGTCTCTTAAATGGAAATTATGTGATTTTACCCCGAGAAACGAAATGAATTTTTGTTCTTTTATTTCTATTATTTTAATTCCAACAACTGCACAACAGTTAGATACAAACATATACACTCATGTTGTAAGCTTTAGGTTTCTGTGACCGTGCATCGTGAGCAAATTGTGAAGTGAGAGAGAAAATCAACAAGATGCAACAGATGTTTATTATCAACACTTTCTCAACATGTTACGGGCCGTAACATGTTGAGAAAGTGTTCATAATAAACATCTAACTGTTGCATCTTGTTGGTTTTCTCTCTCGCTTCACAGTACACACTCATGTTGTAAGCCTCCTACGTGTTTCGGCCTCTTCATGCCACTTTCAGGCGGTATTCAACAAAAAACGCGACATTGGCTACATACGTTGCAGGAGTGCAATTGTCCGATCGCACATCTGTGACATAACTAGACTACTTTGTTTTTCTTTGTAATACATTTTACTCTTCGCTCTTGTAAGTAATATAGTTAGTGAAAATGAGCTGAAGCTTTCACTATTCCGTACACAATACCAAAAACTACAGTAATAGCAATACAGGCTTGGACAGGCCCTCAGGGTTCTAGGAGGTTCAAACATCCAGAAATTTTACAAATGAGCACATGAAAGTGCTATGGTTGTCAGCCCTACAAACTGACCGCCTTTAAAACCCAGGCAACATTGTTGGTTTTCATTTCTGTTACAGCTTAATTCGACCCCAGGGCCATATTTCGGCAGGAGGATTAAGTGACATCCTCGTTATAGCTCAGCGCCTCACCCAACAGCGCCACAGCACAGCACACATAGTACCAGAAGTTCTGTTTAAATTATTAAGTTTAGTTTGCAATGTTTAGTGAAGGCCGTGTGTGTTCAGTGATTTTACGAGTAAGAATTCAATTTGATATACCAAAATTAAACAGACTCCAGTGGGTGTTAAAACGTTTCATTCCTAAATTACATTTTATTTGTTATTTTTTACTGTTGGAGCAATAGTGTATTGTTAATAAAACAATACTTTACTTTCCTGTGAAAGTTAATTGAAGTCTGAGAAAGTAACAACTGACTGTTACTCCATTTCCAATATGCCAAAATATGAATCAATATAAATTTTTATTTTTAATTTTAACACTTGTTCACAAACCTTTTTCTTAAATTTGTGTACGATTTGTGCTGCAATTCGTAATACAGTTTCAGTACGACGATATTATAAGGTAAATACAATAAAATTACGTCTGCCTTAAGGCCAAACTTGTCCATGAGGAAATGCTATTTTGTTAGACAGCTATGTAATTTGATAATATGTCCAGTTTAACCCTTTAAGTGCAGAAAGCAAACCGTTCTATTTAAAGCCCCAGTTCCTACCGCGCAGTAAACACTTGCGATCTCGGTTATAAAAAGTAATAATCGGGTGTTGCATAGGGCGAAATTCGCTGTTTATTGCGAGATACATGCAAAATATGTACATGAATTGTGTGAGAATAATAACAAGTTTCTGAATGTTAGAACTGGTGTTAAGTTAACTAATTTCTAGGCTTTAAAAAGCGACTCTCATTTTACGGTAACATTTTCTTATTTATACTGGACTTCTTGTAGCTGTTCATCTGTGTGCTCTTAAACGTGAGCGCAATTTGTTACCCGAATACCTCGCAACCTAATTATATATATGATTTTCATCTTAGCTGATATTTTCACTTGCACTGAATTCTTAAGTTGAAGATGTGTCTTATCCTGTCGGTCAAGAATTGCAAAGAAATAGCAAGTTTTTTATCTTCATAATAGTAAATAATATTCTTAAGGAAGAAAACTGGTTCGTAAAACTGTACAAAATATACAGATGAATATGGATATACTAAGCATAATGCCTGCAGCATATTCGGTGGAACACAGTCACTCCCATAACTCGAAGTGGCCGTTACACACGTATCCACATATCCCAGTCTTTTCCGAGTCTTTATCAGCGTCGTCCAGGACAGGGCTGGGCAATTTGTTTTACTCGAGGGGGTTTTCAGATATATCGAAGTAACCGCAGGTCCGATATTCTAGTCAGAAAATTTCTGTGCGAAGTGAATTTTAAACATCTGCTATGAGAAAATTCTTACCATACAGACGTTAAAATAAATTACGTAATTGTCTTTTGGAGTGAACTGTTTCCTCAGTCAACAAGATAGATTGTTATATTTTAGGGCAGTAAGTTCCACAGGCATTTACCTTTAAATTCACTGCCGTGAAATTTTGAAATCTGCACATAGGCTAATACTTCTCGTCCTGTCGCTATGTTATTGCCTCTAAATTTTTAAATCATCTTATTAAAAAATACCACTTCTATTACACTTGTCTTTACAAATTTTGAGGCGGGCAATTCGAAAGATTTTAGAAAAATTCAAGTATGAATTTGTATTAAAGCTACTAAAATTCTTCTTAACTTAAAACATTATATCACATAATACCCTCTTTTTTAATTTTCTCGGAATTTGGGAGATGTTTGTTTTGCTGATAATCTGTGCTTAATCTTTCTGAAAAAGAGTTACTCGGACTGTTCTCGCGCCCATAAAACCTGCAATATAACCTGACTAGAACTGTGCCGTGTACACAAGTTGAGCAGAATGAGCAACATTTTACTCTAACTAAAGTGTAGTGAGGAATGACAGCTATGTGAGGTTTCGAACTGTAGAATTTTGAATATGGAAAGAATATTAATTCTTTTAATACTGAAACCGATCTAAATTGTGTATAAAATATATTTCTGACCTCACAGGGGACATCTTCAACAGAGAGGAACTTATAAATTCTGTTTATGGAAGTAATCGATTTGATTGTTGGCATTCTAGGAAACAGATAAATGCAAAATGTCGGCGAAAATGCAGCGCCTTTGGTGTTGCATTAGGTGGTCTGTTTGGTGACCAATGAAATTTTAAGGATTAAGCAGGGTCAGAAAATTGTCATGACGAAGCGTAAACCACAGGGTTTTCGTCTTCAGAGTCTAGAGGTCTGAGAAGTGACATCTTCTTTCCAACCTCGGGAACTGATTACCTACAAGAACTAAGTACCTAACTGCATATAACAAGTCCGTTTTCAGAAAAGGATAGCTCCACAGCTACTCAAGAAATTTCCCTCGTGTTTTGGAATCCTGATTTTCATGCCGTTTTTACCAGAACCCGCCACCTGTTCGTATCTTGAGCCAGGTCAATCCAGTCCATCCTTCACATCCCACTACCTGAATATCAATTTTAATATTATCTTCCCATTTACTCCTACATCATCCAAACGTCCCTGTTCCCTCAGATTTTCCCACCAAGAGCTATATGAAACTCTACTCTCCCCAGTTTACGAAACTCTCCTGTCCCCAGTATAAGAAACTCTCCTGTCCCCAGTATAAGAAACTCTCCTCTCCCCAGTATAAGAAACTCTTCTCTCCCCAGTATATGAAACTCTCCTCTCCCCAGTATATGCTACATGCCCATCTCATCTCTTTTTCTTGTTTTTATCATTCAAATTTGCCGATGTGGGGTGATCATAAAGTTTCTCTTTATGTAGTCTTCTCCAGTCCCTGTTACCTCGCTCCTCTTATGTCTAAATACCTTACCACCCTATTCTAGAACACCCTCAACCTACGTTCCCCTTTCAATGTGAGAGACCTAGTTTCTCACCAGTACAAAACAGAAGGCAGACATACTATTTCTGTACATCGCCAACCAACAGACAGGAATCCTAAAACTTTAGTTCATTAACTTTAATCTAGGCGGTTTGATTACCGGGTCCCCTTTCGGAATAAGTTTATGTATTCTGAAATACAGTCCCCTCTACGGTACAGCATCAGCTGGCTCACTTTATAAGGCTTTAGACTACAATTATAAATATCCGATTTCGCAACTTACACTGAGTGGAAATTTTCAGGGGTTTTCTTCGTCATTCTCTTCTGACACCCAATTATATCTTCAGTTTATGTTGCTACCACTTACGTTTACGTAATTGCCAATTTATTATCCGCTACCACCGAATAATTCGATTCTGTTCAATTATTTTGCTTTACTGAGAGAATAAATATAAATTTTACTACTATGTGCTCTTATTTATAGAATTGTATTTTAGTAATTTTAGACCACTCACTTGTTTCAGTGTGATGATACCAGATGCTGTATAATACAATTTTGACCTCCTGATGATGAGCAAAATAGTGCTCGAAACATGTAGAGGAATATAATGAACTAATTATAAAACAAGAATTTATGCATTAAGTTGGTCAGTTACTAAGATTGTATTATGTTTGTCTCGTAACTTCCATGCGTGCTGTCTTTATCACTGAACAAAGGAGTTGACATAAACGTCATGTTCAAAAATGCTCGTTATAGAAACAGCTGTCAGTTCTTCATGTCACATAATAATTATGATGTTAATTTAACATACGCAAATTTTCAAAGGCGTACCGTCTGTGTGCTTAATCCAAGTAGACTGTGAGAAAGAAAGGATACCTAAACTTGCGGTAGCCCTGATCATGCTCTCGCAGTAAAGAAAGCCGAAAGCTTCCCAAATCCTAAATCTCTAGAAACCAGAACACGTCCGTAGTAAGCTGTTCTGTACTCGTTTCCCATAGCTCACGAGGTCTCCGTAGACGATAACAGTGAGAAAATCCGCGACGCAGCTGCGTTCATTTCTTGCTCTTTATGCGAGTTACACCCATTTCCACCCTCTCCATTTGGAATCCTGAGAAATATTCCAATTCCATCGGATACGATATCCATTTCATGACATTACCGTATATAGTTTTGAAACTAGTCATGCACACAAGGCTCAGGCGGAAATCTGAATTCGCTGATTCTTTCATGAATTTCATATTCAAAATCGTAAATGTGTTTTAGATGTTTCAAATGTGATATTCTTTCACTGATTCAACAGCTCAGCCATGACATGAATCGAAAGAATTTTCACACATTAACGGAATAACATAAATTGGGAATGGCTCGGAGAAGGTGGTGAAGAGAATATCTGGACCGAAAAGTGAGGAAGTCAAATGAGGATGGGAAAAAATCGCAAAATGAGGAGTTTCATAATTTAAACTATTCAAAGGGAGGGGGGATATGGGATTAGTTTGTGGAGTGGGTGGAAATGTAAAAAATGCTACGCGTCCCCAAACCTGAAAATCTGGAGGAAAGAGACCATTTGTGTTAAGTCTGGTATTAAACAGACCTGCGTAGGATGGCAAGATGTTGACTGAATTTATTTAGAAACACTTACCAGTGGCAGGATTTTGTTAACATAGTAATGAAATTTCTAATTCAATTTATTTTTGCAAATTTCTGAAGAAGCCAAGGGGCTATTTATCTAAAAATTGTTTTAACAATATTCACTATAAAATGGTTTTAAAATAGTTCTTACTAATACAAACTTTTTAAAATAATTATATATTGCTTATTGTTGGAACAATTTTTGGATAAACAACTTGCTAAGTAATGCAAATTGAGAACAATAATGTGAAATTAGCTAAGAAGCTGTTAGCTTCTCAAAGACTATTGTGTTTCAGGGAGTCAGCTATATCTTTGGTTCGTTAGTTAATTAGATAGTTAGCAGAAATGTATTGTAATTAATGAATCAAACAATTTCAAAGTTTCTCTATTACCCAATTCCAACCAAAATCAGGTATCTCAAAGTGATGTGCTGAGGCAGTCGTAAGCACTGTTCGATTCTTTATGCCGTATCAATTTTGTATGAACAATTCGGTCAGAATTCGAGTTTATTATATGCGAGGTTCGAGGGTGGAGTGAAGTAACCTGGTACACACTCAGAATATCACCTTTCCACTTTCCCAAATGACCTTTAATGTGAACAGTAATAAGAATAGCATCAACTGAAAAATAACCTAATAATATATTCCCAATCACTTACTTGCTTACTTACTTACTTACTTACTTACTTACTAAGTCAATGAAGCAGAGTCGTTCTCTAGAAGCTAAACGGTCTTCAGCTGGTCAATAAATTCCCCACATTTCATGGAACCCGCAGGTTCATTACCCTGTTAACAAAAGTCCGCCAACTTTCCATATCCTGGGCCAGATCAGTCCAGTCCATGCCCCACCCCCCCCCTCCCCATCCCACGAGCCATCTTAATATTACCTTCTCAACTACGGCTGGGTCTTGAAAGTCGTTCTTTCCCTCAGGTTTCCCCACCAAAACTTTGTATGCACCTCTCTTGTCCCCCTGTCCCCAATACGTGATAAGTGCCCCGACCATTTCATTTTTCTTGATTTGATCACCTGAATAATATTTGGTGAAGAATAAGGATCAGTGAAGAATGTAGTCTACTGATACTAATTCTTTAATATTCCTGAAGACTTCTCTTTAATCTTGTGACATTTTTCTTTCCATGATCTCTGCAATCACTGAGCTTTAGGAAACTTGAATACTTTATTCTAAGTTTATGTCTAATTTAGTGTAATTTGCTTAGTCAGCATTAAGACGTGTTGAATTCTTAGAAAGAATTGAACATAATCTAACATTGCATCTTGAAGTTCACACGAATGCTGCGAAATTTGTATAAGACTTGAAATGCCCACTAGCCGTGTACCGCTATGACCCAAACGGCATTACTCCAGACGTAACATGGAGCAGGGTCATAAACTCCCGTTCTTCCACATGCAGAGAACTTCTTGCTATCGAATACAGTAAAGCAGATCGCGCAACACATTCGCTCTTCTTTAAGGTTCTCGATCGTAATTTATTTACCTAGTATTGCGCTTTCCTATGGATGAAAATACAGAACTGAAAGCATTACATTTTTTGAATAATAACAATTTATCTCGTGTTTCGTTTCATGTTTTGCCCCACTATCTTTGACACCACCGCTCTGCCTTCCTGCCCCCCCCCTTCTTTCTTTAGTGTGTTCTGTGTTTCCTTCTCCTCTTCCTTCATCTCTTATCACTCGCCCTTTCTTTTTCACTATCCTCCCATCCATTGTCCCTTAATTTCATCTTCCTCTAGGTTTCTTTATCTCTTCTCTTCTTCATGCACTCATTTTCTTTCTCTTAATATCACCTTCCCCTTTAATCTTAAATTTTCTCCTGTTCTTCAGTTTTCTTCCTCGCCCGATCAGTTTCAGTACCTTCACCATTTTCGTATTCAGTTCCCTCTGTTGGCTGTATATGAGCATTTCATATTGACTGTGCGTCTAAGGATTAATTTTCAATGCGAATTCACACACCGGAAATCTTAAGATAACGAAAATTTTAAGAGCTAATGTGGGTTAAGATGGGGAAACGGAGGTTGGCTGAATGAGCTCCGAATGTGTGATGATTTTGCGCTTAGTTAAACAAAGTAACTTGCCTTGCGCAGCAGAATGATTTTTCAAATTCTAAGAAACACTTGCCAGGTCAAGAGAATACCTTCATTTTGTTGAACACGACTATTTATTACACTGTTCACAAGAGTCTGCAAATACTTCGCATTCAGAGTTAAATGAATATTTTGACATGTATTATACAAGTATAATTTCATCTACGTAATGGTTCACCGAATGGTAATTTTGGACTCAAAGCCTGATTCACCCTGTTTGCTGCAAGCACCGGCAAGTTCATTGATGAATATCTGCGAGATGAACAAAATCAAAGTCGGCATTTGACATTATTATTGTCTATTTTTAATGAGCAACTTAGGTTGATAGTTTCCTGCATGTATTTGCCTACTGTCGGTGACTGCAATAATGTTTAACTCAATTACCCTTCTATTCTACCTACCAAAAATGTAAGGTATTATAGCCTTGTGGAATTATTTCAAAAGGATGGCAAGACTCAATTGTTCGGGCTGCCGTATAGACATTATGGAGCTAAACAAACCTGTCAGATTCCCTAAAACTGAAAAAATTATATCAAAATAATAATAAGGCATCATTGAGGACGTTGTGTTAATTGACAATAAACATGCCTTCCAGAGCGAAGTCTTTACGTAATACATACTGTACGGTTGTATTCGTGAGAGAGAAGGCAGCTAATAATCGAAAGTGTTGTGGGAAGAGTGTTATATTTTCTCCTGTGAATATTGCGACGAGTTGGCTTTTTAATCATTTTGGATTTGCGGTAAGTCCTGTGAATACTGAGAATAATTGAATGAATCTTGCTATGATTGCGAAGATTGCTCTGAGCGATGAAAAGTAACGGAAGTGTACCACTGTGTAGTAGGTGCCGTTTACTACGATATCGATTGATAAATTTGAAAGTACTAAGCCGGTTAGTCCTCTTATTGTGTAAGGAATCAAAATCCTATTACTCATAAACATGTTGTTCTGTGTGTTAATTACGACCCTGTATTGTGGCGAGTGGTTTGAAGATTTTAATTCCTGTTGGTGCAGCAATGTGATATGGCATGAGCCGGCAAAATGCATTCATATTTTACTCGGTTCAATATTATGTTTCAATTCTGAGGGCTGGAAATTGATATTGTATTAGGAAGAACCTTTTTAACTTAGCATGAGTAATTTTCAGTAGCAGGAATTGCAAAGCAGAGGAGGCCATGTCCATGGAATCGGCAATAGGGCCCTGTGGAAGAAGATAGCCTCGACGGCTCAGTCGGTGTAGCCACAAAACTACAAAGAGGACGACTGAACAATCGCGGTTCGCTGGACAGTCAAGAGTTTCCATCTCTTCAAAGCGTCCGTCACGGCTCTGGGAGTCATCAGGACATCTCCTTTTCAGTAAATGAGGAGGTTATTGCGCTCGAGGCCTGAAGCTGACTACCGGCCATCCACTGCTGAATTCTTTAACGGGTGGTGCTCTGCCCATTTCATTATATTACTTCACGCCTAGAAGCTCAAATAAGTACAGGACCAACTGTACCTTCTTACATATAAATCAGTGTAAGAAGCTTAACTTAAATTTAACATCTCAGTAACAATTTTAGGCACAGCAACTATCAAGCTAATTGCTATTTTTATATTTACAGCCACCTCACTTTGTGTCTTCAAGTTGGAACAAATGAATACGAAGCTAATAGTTCTTAGGCATTTAATGGCTTCCCGAGTGAATAGAACGTGGGGTTCGTACAATACACTGTAGGGTTTTCGAATGTAAAACAAAAGGAGTCACTGAGATTCAGTACAGCTTCAGAGAGAGGTCTTAAGACAGACGCAGAAGCCCATTATAATGCCTCTAGTGTAGCCAGATCTAGAAGATACCATCAACTTTACTTAGTTCAAAATTCTGTCTTTAAATCCTTCCCTTTCGTTATACGAAGGAAGAAAAGGGGGACTGGAAATGAACGAGCGAGAACGGAGAGGTGTTTACAAGCTGAATGATTTCATATCCTCTTCCAATTTACTTTGTACTTTATTACAAAGGCTTCATATCTGTTAAATTCAGGTTACGTTTTGCTACACTCACGCGAGTGCACCTAGAGATATATACATATCCATTACATCCGCCTACTTCTTTCATCTGAAGAAGAGATGTACAGAAAATATGGGTTTGTTATAAAAAAAGTGCTAGCTGTGGAGAGACAGGCTGTTTGGGGGGGGGAGTTTATTGAGCCCAGATATTAGTCCAAATTTGTACAAATTTTTATAGAAGGCGACAGTTAAACATTCTAAGCACCTTTGCTGGATAAATAAACAACACTACGCTGTAAACTATGTCATTGCTTTAAGAGTACTTTGCTCAAAGAGTTGAAGTAGCATTTATATGTCCTATGTCTCTATGGCTTTTAGGTTTTTAATCTAAACTTTAGATTCAGTCTTCATTCTTCTCTCATATAAAAGGCTCGAGTAAGTGGATCCTCTGTGTGTGTGGTTTGAAGAAGCGTGACATAGCTAACCACTGCAGAAATTCCATTAGAACCACTTTTAGAATTATTTTTAAATAAAATATATATTTGCACGCTTTTTCACTCCTAATGTCAGAGATCCTGAGTGCCTGAGAAAATGTGGAATCGCTATACATGCGGGAATTAGGAGCAAGGAATCTGGTTTTATTACAACATAGATCAGTATTATTGTTATTATTATACAAACGTGCATTTATAGCGGGTAGACAGAATGTCAGTGCTAAACAGTTTACACGCTTGCTGTATATTCAGAAGGCTGCCGGTTCAAATCTTGGTACAGATCCCTGATATCACGACTGAGGTTTGTCATCATTGTATCAGTTCCTGCAGACATTTGGCGCTCTGATGTGTCAAGTTAGGACATGACTGCTCCTTTTCTCAGCTTTAAAATTGGTTGTACAATAAACATATTGTTATTCGACTTTACAGATGTGTTCTGAACTACTGACTGAGTTATGAAACGAAAGGTAAATAAGCACCAGTAATGGCAGCATATGCTGAGAAGTATATAACAGATGTCGCTTTTCAAATGGTAGAGAAACTTAGTTTGTCGCAGTAATACGCTGTGTGTAGGAAAAAGTGGCTATTCAGTAACATAGAGAAATACTGCAGCAAAAATTGGAAACAGGAACTCAAAAAGTGAGAACTCAAGCGTCCATAGACTCATGTAGCCCTTTGCAGTCAATAATTTATCTGAATTAATTCTAAAGCATAGGGAGCAGCGAAACATTTCCATTGTGGTTGTAATCACCATTGTGTTAACATTTTGCAGGAAACAAAAGCTGCCTGTGCTGAGAGTCATAAAATTGACAGAACTGCTCCATTTGGGAAGGAAATAAAATTTCTGAACATTAACCCTGGCGGTGTATGTAGCAACTACAGGGAGACGAAGGTTGTAATACATAGGTACATTGAACAGAAATTTCCTACTGACACATCGCCTTACAGCCGTTCTCAGTGGCCGCGTGGTCTAAAGCGTGGGTCTGGGGCTGCTCGCTTGCCAGGATTGCGGTTTCGAATCTCACCGGGGGCATGAATTTCTTCGTCTAATGATTGTTGTGTGTTGTCAGGTAGAGGTCTCTGCAACCGGCCGACTCCTCGTCCGGAGAAGTTATAACGATTGTGGTTTGTGTGTGTATGTGTGTGTGGTGTGTGTGTGTGTATGTGTGTGTATGTATGTATGTATGTGTGTGTGTGTATGTGTGTGAGTGTGTGTGTGTGTGGGTGTGTATGTGTGTGTGGTGTGTGTGTGTGTATGTATGTGTGTGTGTGGTGTGTGTGTGTGTGGTGTGTTTGTGTGTTGTGTGTGTGTATGTGTGTGTGGTGTGTGTGTGTGTGTGTGTCATTGAGTGTGATCAGATGCAACCCTCTACACCTAAAATAAGTAGGTATAAAAGGTCAAATGTGTGAGAGAAAAAAATAATAATAACTTCAAGTTTGCCCAAATTCACTCTTCTGCCTTTGGTGTTGTGACTTAAATTGGGAAATAAAATATAGTTACGCATGTGTGCACGTTATAATTCCTGGATCATTTAATCATTGGACGTAAGAGTAGAGTCGTTAAATTGTCAAGAAGCAAATAGAAGGCAAAACATTTTTCTGCGACTTGCAGTTAATCAGACGTTAACTTTCAAATTGCTGCCTCTGCTCATGTTAGCAGTAAAAGTAATACAAAATTAAATAATGCGGTTCTCTGAACTTTTCTGGGAGAAGTTAGTCTTTCAGGTAGCCAAATTTCTCACCCGTAATACACCTACAAAGTTCACTGACCGTCTCAGCTATTTTTACTGCTTTTCCACATTCTGAGAAATGAATCTATGACAACGATTTCTTTTTCCATGGTGCTAGGGCCCCGAGTGGACCAAGCCTCCTCTTTGTGGAGGCTTCATGATTACATTCAGTTATATTCCCTACATTTGGTGAGACTCATCTGGACGAGAGATCAGTCCGACGCAGATACCTCTAGTTAACAACAAACAACACTCACAAGAGACAGACTTCCAAATACGCGGCGGGTTTCGAACTCGTAATCCCAGCAAATGAGCAGCCTAAACTCGTAACCTTGAAAATATGAATACATGGTATGTGTTGTGTAATTCTGTTTGCTAATATGTGATCTGGTTAATATTTATTGTCGTGCTGTTAGCCAAAGAACTCCTTTTATATTCTCCCTCTACGTTTCAAGGAGATTTAATGTTAGTTTCAAAACCAAAGATGCACATTTGCGCCATTTTGCCATAGCACCGCCACAGAACACTGCGCACATTCCGTGTATAAACAACAGTTCTCTTCAGCAACAAAGACACTCTCGCTCCGCAATATCTAGGTTTATATTGTAACACCAGGAATTACTTTTTTCTACGGCCCCAAAATCGCGCTTTAGCCACTGTGAGGTCATTAGGTACAAGTGTGGCTTCTATTGTACTATTTAATTATGGCAAAATATGTAGAATAATCGCTGTTGAAAGGACAGGCAACCCGCAACACGCGCGTTCCGCCGCCTCTCCATCATTGACCACCGAAAGTGTTGGTTGAGTTGTTGGCATTATTGCTTCGTGTTTGCGTGGTCAGAGATTTGAATCTCTGGCCGGACGTCAGTCGCGGCAGGTTTTAGTGGCTTACCTCATTCTCTCCATGTAAATGTTCGGTAGACCATCGAATGAGGTTACGAAGCCTTATGTCCATACGTTTTCAGTGCATCATTCACTAATCATTTTCACATTCGAGTGTACATATTGTGAGACATTGACAGCATCTTTCAATGAAAGGAAAACGTAGAATCAAACAGCATGATGGACTATTGCTCAATGTCCGATCGTTCCTGAATTCTTTCCTTAATATCTTGTTTTGTGGCAAAGAGTTTGCCTCTATAACGGAGTAGATTAGGCAACCCAGAATCTTCCCGATATCTCCCGACCTATATGTAATAAGTTTTCTTTTGGGTAATTCCCCGGCGTCACAATGCTAATAGCCGACGTTTCGGAACCCTCTATCAGTTCCATCTTCATAGGCAGGTGGATGAAGTATGACAGAGATAGGGGTTTCAACCTCAGCAGATCCTGGAAGCCGCTGCTACACAAACTCAGGGAGAGGAGGCATCCGCCGATTACACCACAGTGATCCCACCCGCAGTCGCACTTATATACCTGCCCCTTCCACAACCGGTTATGCACCTACCCGCCCACTCCCGGTCACTCGCCTTCCATTGGCTCCTCCACCAGCCTGCCAGAACCCTGTCAGGTATAAATACACCACACATCCCATCCCTTGTCAT